>Ga0180430_10000010_pt1 | contig 269895 bp, 195 predicted proteins | sample SS_ome_9_FD_132999 | JGI IMG/M metagenome (GOLD analysis project Ga0180430, IMG submission 132999) | Hypersaline lake sediment archaeal communities from the Salton Sea, California, USA - SS_1_S_2 metaG | ecosystem: Environmental > Aquatic > Non-marine Saline and Alkaline > Hypersaline >...
GCCCCCAGATTCAGAGCCTCCAGATTCAGAGCCCCCAGATTCAGAGCCTCCAGATTCAGAGCCCCCAGATTCAGAGCCTCCAGATTCGGAACCTCCCGGTTTCTGTTCTCGCGGTTTCTGTTCGCTCTCGCCAACTCCGGAGTTTGTCTGGTCATCGTCGAGGGGCTGGTTGGGCAGGTTCTGATCTTGCGAATCCGTACCGGCCTCTGGATCTCCGGCAGCCCGATCTGTGTTGTCCTCTTCAGGTGCCGATTCGTTATCCGATCCGGGTTGCGATTGCAGGGATTTGATCAGTTCCTGGAGCGCTTCATCGTCCGTTGCCGGGGCATCTGCGGGGTCGTTGTCGGCGGATGGTTGTTGAGTCCGCCCTGAACCGTCAGATTCGGAGTTCTCCTGGTCAACTGGAAACTCAGAGTCATCCGCTGCCGCCTCATCATCGGTTTGAGAGTCTTCCGACGGGTCTTCCTGTTTCTGGTCGTCCTCCGCAGTCTCCTGCTGTTGTTCCTCCGGTTGCTCTGTTGGCCTGTCGCGATTCAAATCCTCAAGTGTTCGTTCCTGGATTTCCTCGTCGTGCGCCAGCTGTTCTTCCAGTTGTTGACGGCTGGCCGGCCGCTTAATGTTAAGTACCTGCGCCGGTGAATCATATCGATTGCCGCGGGGTGGCTTGTTGTCTCGGGCTTCCACCCAGTATTCGACCTTATCGCCGGCTTTGAGGTCCAGCGGAGCCAGATGCAGTCGATGTCCTCCCGTCCATTCTTTCTGGAAACCCCCGTTGTCGATGTAGTCGAAGACCTTCTCACCGGGTTCAATCAGCTCGCCATTGACCTGATAGTGAAGGGTGACTGATCGCAGCAGGAAATCCGGATCACTCGCTCGAATAACCATCGGGATGGTTGCGTTGGCCGGGACGGTTTGATGATCCGGAGGTTCAAGTAGTTCGGCGACGGGAGGCAGGTCAGGTTTGATCTCTATTGCATGGACGCTTGGGGATGGATCGGTGCGCCCCTGAGTGTCTTTGACAACGACGCGGTAGAAGCGAGGAATGCGGCCACTGTCAGGAATTGTGAGTGCCCATTGGGCGTTGATTGTTCGCCCGGTGACTTTCGCTCGGACTTCCTCAACACCCAGCTCGAACGACTGATCCGGGCTGAGTTCAAGCCAGGCGCTCGACACATCGGCGGTTGCTTCTGCCTGAACTCCAACCGCGGTGCCATCCCATGCCTCAATGGCAACTGCAACAGACTCTGTGGTCGGGAGCTTCATGTAGGAAGGGTACTCGTACGACACATGAGTCACGTTGGCGGTCGCGGCGACCTCAACGTGAATCGTGTAGACTTCCGAGTACGCATCGCCGGCCTGCAACTGATATTGCGTGGTCTGGCGGATTCCTCGTACGCCGTCACCTGTCAGGCTGACCACATAACGGCCGTCTTCGTCCTGCTGATGCATTTCAACGGGTTCGTCGACGGCTCTGTTGTCTTCCGTTGTGTAGAGCACCTGCACCTGGTTGGGAATGACCCCGGCAATGTCTGCTGTGATTTCGACGTGCTCACCTGCATGGATCGTGATATCTCCTGGCGAAACCGCCGAAATGCGAGTGCGAGTTGCCACAGTCTGTTCGGCCAGCGTCAGTGGTCGCAGAATACTGATGGGTTTCGGGCTGAAGACGGAGTAAACGCATGTGATGAGAATGACTGCGAACAGAAGCAGTGCCATTCGCATCAGGTGGTTTCGGTCAACGGTATCTTCAAGTGCCGCTGCTGTCAGACGTGCCTGCGCACGTTCTTCCAGTGTGCGCTGGACACGCTCTGATGCCGTTCCTGTCGTTGTTTGCAGATCGACCAGGCTTTCCAGCGCGCCTTGCGACTGACTGTTTCGGTCCAGCATACGAGCTGCATAGATTGCTGTAACAGAGCTGGAAAACGGCCGGACAAGTGATCTCCAGATGATGAATGCGATTCCGGCAATCAGTAGCAGCAGCAGGCCAGCGCGGGACATTGCGGAGAAGCCACCGGGGATCAGCCAGTGATCAATCAGCGTGAACACGAGTGTGTACCCGATTAACAGGATACCGCAGCTCAGGACTGCCGTCAGAATGTCCGTTGAACGGATCCGGGACTGAGCGGTACGGATCTGTTCAGCAATGAAGCCGTGAGTCGGCAACTCGGCATTGTCTGACGATGTGGACGCGGACATATCTGAAATGACCCTGAACGGCAGCTGATATGGCTATCCATTGTCCGCAATTCCGGCAGCGCGATCAATGGGGCATCAAACAAGTGATGGCAGAAAAGTTCAGCTGGTGATTGGACACAGAATAGCCGCGCTTCTCACCAGGTGTCCGCTGTTCGCTCAGGAGTCGATGTTTCCTGCTTACTCAGGCTGAGGAATTTCGTCCGTGTCCTCAGCGGCATCGTCTGCTTCAGGAGCGACATCCGTATCCGTTGCCGGGATGTCCACTTCGAGCGGCTCGTTCTCAGGACGCTGGTGGAACGTTGCGAACCGACTGCCAGCTGGCTTGAGGCAGATGAGTTCTCCGGCTGCCGACGCAAGCAGCAGACGATCCGTGACCGCGTTGCGAATGCCTTTCGAGTAGCGACCAACGGACACACGATCGATGACACGTGCTGTCTCTTTGTCAATCGCAACGACACGGTTGTTTCCGTCCAGACCATAGATGGCGTCCTGCGCGATACCAAGAATCGAGGTGACACCGGGGACGAACCAGCGACGCTCCCCGCTTACCTCGTCAGCGATGTCAACGTATCGGCCTGTTGCAGTTGATACAGCACCCAGGCCAGCTGATCTCATGACAAAGTAGACGCGACCGTCCAGTGCAAGCGGTTGTTCGTAAACATTGCGCTCCAGGGGAACAAGCCATTCGCTCGTCCCGCGTGTCAGATCGAATCCGTATAGGTTGCCATCGGCTGTTGCGACGACGATTGTTTGGCGATCGCCATGGTTGTCGATGCAAATGGGCGCCGTCGTCCCGGCATTCAGGAACTGTTGGTAGTAGGTACTTCCGGCCGGTGAGATTGAATAGAGGTTGTCGTGCTTTGTCCCAAACACCAGAACCTTCTCCGTAGCCACCACTGGCAGTCGAATCTTCTCATTCAGGTTGAAACGCCAAAGGTGAGGCTGGGCGACACCGGGAGGCAGCTCGCTGTAACGTTCCAGGTATTTGAGCGTTTGGATCGCGTACGCATGGACTGAACCGTCGGCCAGTGGGAAGTAGCAGGAGCCCGAGTCAATTGCGGGGGCTGCTGACGGATGATGACGCAGCCGCTGTTCGAACAGGACTTCACCTGTGAACTTGTCGAGTCCCCATCCGACGGGACCAGCTACAACCAGCACAATGTCTGAGTTAGAAACCGCCTGCATGGAAACTTCGTCAGTCTGGCCAACCTGACGTGCCCAAAGTCGGCGTCCGGTTTCTGCGTTGAAGACCGAGACGACGCCAGCTGATGACTGTGCATAGACGACTTCTACATCATTGGAGAAGTGGGCCAGCTTATCGCGGCGAGGATTCATGACAGCCTGACCGCGCCAAGCCACTTCGAGACCGATTGGCTCCAGAGCAGCTGCATTCGCCCGCTGACCGGCCAGTACGTCTGCGGGCATTGTAGGAACCACGCCCAGTGCAGCTACTAATAGGAGAATTGGCAATCGATATGTCATGGCAAAGATATCCGGCTGACTGGCCCCGCACGAGGGCTGGAAACATGCGCAAAGCGACATATCCGCCTATGCGACAGTAGTTACGTCGACCAATTTAACCGTTGACGAAAAGCGAACTCCAGACCTGAAACTGTGGATTCACCTGCATCCGGGGAAACAACGGCCCATCCCGCAGTGTGGGAATACTCGGATCTTCCGGTTTCATGCACTGCAGGCCCAAAATCCGTCACAAACCCTTCAGGAACGGAGGTTTTTCGATGGTTTGACCAATTCCGGCTTCAGTGAGAGCACAGCAATCCAAGCAAGTCCACCTATTCCGAATCGAGTTCTGCTGCTCCCGCTCCGATTACTTTTGTGTGAAAACCCAAACCATGTTCGGTCAATTTGCCGGTCCCCACAGTTCCATCAGAGATGTCAAAAAGGTCGGGATACAGGCGATGCCATTTCGCATTAGGCCCTGGGCAATACTGACGGGCATTGCCTTCAACGGCAGCAATTCCTGGGATTCGAGCCGCCAGACTACAGGAGTGCAGCCACGAGGCTCCGGGGCATGTCAAATCCTGAACGCACAAAAACATCCCAAACTTCTGAGCTGCTGCGGCCGCAAGCAGTGATTCCGACTGGCCTTTGCAGGCCTTCAGTGCGACGCCCGAATAGCCCAGTTCTCTGCAGGCAAGCAGGGCTTCGTAGTCGACCAGTGCTTCGTCGATGACGACGGGTTTCACTGCCGCTACGTCATGCATCTTTGCAGCCGATGCGGACTGAAGATCGCGACTTGTTGGCTGTTCGATGTATTGGATTCGATCGAATGCCAGCGGTCGGCGGTCGCGGATCTGATTCAGAAACTCAAGGACGTAGTCGGCAGAACTGCACTTCTCGTTGAAATCACAACTGTAGTACCAGGTTGTGCACTCGAGTTCCTTCTGCGCATCGGCAGAAACATCTTCCACCTGGACGACGCGATTGACATCCCAGTCGAGATCGTCTCCGTTCAGCTTGATCTTGAGATGGCTGAGTCCATCAGCCTGGATCCAGTCGCCCAGCGCGTGCGGCAAACCGTCATCCGGCAACCCGGCTGCGTCGGCTTTCGTGAGCGGGTCTAGGGCACCAACGAGATGGTAGAGTGGCAGCTTTGGAACCGGACTTCGTGATGTGTACGCGTCCAGGTATTCACCGGCAAACTGATCATCCAGGAAGTAGCCCAGGTCCTGGTTGCAGAATTCGGACGAGAGTACGTTGAAGCTGCTGTCTTTGTGAATCCGCCCGTATGCATCATGGAGCGCTGCATCCAGAGGGCTGACTGCGACCAGCTGTGACAAGGCAGGTAATGGCTCCGGTAGTTCCAGTTTCGTTGCCACGCGGTTGGCCTGATGCTGAAACTCAGCGCCGACGTTGTACTGAATCTCCAGCGGATGGCCGAATTCCGGAAAGCTGCCAAAGAGGTCTGCGATGACCTCAGCGTACACAAGCATCGCTTTCTCGCCGTCAGCCGGTGCAACGGTTTGAGACGGCCATGACCAGACGTTGCCGACCGGCATACTGCCATAGCCAGCTGCGCTTCGTCCGTCCCGAGTTTCAACGGTCACCTTCGCATTGATGAGGTGCGTATGGTCAACGGTGCGTCCGCCAAACTTCAGCGGCGCACGAAACTCAACAGGCTCAAACCAAACGTGTGCATTCAGGATCTGAACGTCAGTGGTCTTGTGGGACATTGGTGGTTCCATGTTCCTGCGAGCGTAAGGCCGAGGGCATCACCGATGGTTATTTCTGCTGTGAGTCAACCGTTGCATCGCGCATCAGATCTGAATCCAGCCGGGAAAGCCATTGTCGTGCTGTCATTATTGTATCCAGAGAATGCAGCTTGGTGTACCTCGCGACGAGAGAATCAATCTGTGCGCTGTCACTAATGTTTGGGCCAGTGAATTTGCCGTTGTGATCCTGATGGAGTAAGTGATAGACCGAGCAGAACGGATCACCGACTGATATCCTGGATGGTGTGGGGATGTCGGACACCCAGCTGTCCCGGGTTGCGTGGGGACGTGGAGGTTCTATCCTGCAGCCCAGCGCCTGATGGAATCTGCCGAGTTCCTGAATGTCACGTTCTTCCACGTCAACATCACCGGCCGCGTAGACAATCAATCGTGCCAAACAGGCGCTTTGATGAATGCCTCGTCGGGTTAAGTTCCTGTTCACAGGTTCGTTGAGGCAGCCTGCGATATGTCTGTCCAGCACCGTTGGGCCGGCGTGAATGAAATCGTGCAGTTCATGTGATGCAGTGATGCGAGGATTAACCTCAATCAGCCAGACACCGTCGTCGGTCACCACGAAATCTGCACCAAAGACACCGATCATTCCTGCCGCAGCAATATTCTGTCCTGCTTCCAGGAGTGCTTGAGTGACACGATCTGGGAATGAGATCGGTCCGATATTTCCGCAGAACGCGAACGCGCTGCCACCCAGATTCTCGACTCCGGTGAGTTGAATTGAGGTGCTGAGCAATTCTGTTCCCGTTGTTCCGTGACAATACAGCGCTGAGATTGGCAGGCCGTGGACGTAGCACTGCAGGAACTCGGTTTCATGGCAACTGTCTCCGTGTTGCAAGTGCCGAATTCCGATTCCCCCCGCACTGTGAAGTGGTTTTACGAGCCAGTCTTTCCCGACATCGGCTTCTTCGGCCATGGCGATTTCAGGTGTACGACAGGTGGTTCCGTCGACCAACGTTTGCAGATGTAGCGGGTTGCTAACGTATTCAATCGTACCAATCGACGGACCGAGGACATGATGGCGCTCTGAGATTGCCCTGATGACGTCGGGTGAGTTTTCCAATCCACCAGTCCAGACGACCGGAAGATGAGGTGGTACGTGTGACAACGCTTCAGGAAGGTCAGCAAAACTGGATATCTGGATTGGTGGCTCCGCACCGTTCTGCTTCAGAAGCCATTTGAGGTCCGAGTCGCAGAACAGATCAACACAGTATGGAATGTATCCGGCTCCAACAGCGGAAGCCGCCAGACTTCGCGTGCTTGCTCCTGTCAGGATCACTGATCGGATACGATTTGATGCATTCATGCTGGAACGTTTGAGTGCAATGGAGTTGGTCACTGGCTCTCGGCTGGCAGCTGCTCAGTACTTCCAGTGGAACCTCAGGAGCGATATCACGAGTCGATTGTGGCGACACAGCAGGATTTGAAGTGTCTGCAGAGTTGAATACGTTGAGAAAAATCGCGATGCTTCCCGGGTCCGGAAGGGCGTCCGCTGTATCAGATCCCTGATATCAGCTGGCTTGCCTGTCGGAACTGCCTGGTCAATGCAGTATGAACGTCTGGCTGTGGCCTCATCGTAAGCCGCAACTCATAAGTCTCCGTTTCATAAGGAAATCTGGAATGTCAATGTATGTTGGCGAGTCTCTGGTCGGTGAAGGTAATGAAGTCGCTCATATTGATCTGCTGATTGGCGATAAGAGCGGTCCGGTTGGAACAGCATTCGCCAATGCTCTGGCCGATCAAAAAATGGGCCACAGCAACCTGCTCGCCGTCCTGGCACCGAATGTTGCCGTCAAGCCATCAACGGTGATGATTACCAAGGTCACCATTAAGGGCGCTCGTCAGGCAGTTCAGATGTTTGGCCCGGCTCAGAAGGCCGTCGCAGATGCTGTTGCTGACTGCGTGAAGTCTGGTGTCATTCCCAAGGATCAGTGCGACAATCTGTGCATTGTCTGCGGTGTATTCATCCATTGGCAGGCCGAAGATGACAAGAAGATCTACGAATACAACTATGCGGCAACCAAAGAGTCCATCGAGCGAGCGATGAAGAACGAACCATCTGCCGACGACATGCTCTCACAACGTGACTCTGCAGAACATCCGTTCTACCAGGGGTAGACTTACGACTAGTCGATTCAACCGTTACATCAAGAGCGGTAGAGAAGAGGTTTATGGGCCCGGCAGAGCGATCTGCCGGGCTGTTTTCTTGTGGGATGACGAATCCTGTCGTCCAGAGGGAGAATGGTGATGCGATCCAGCGTCGCAAATGTCGAATCAATCTTCCTGTCGCTGTGTCTCTGTCCAGCGTTGTTGTGGGGATCAGCGTCGCTTGCCGAAGAACTAGGCATCGGTGGTGAGCTTCCAGAGTTCCCGGCCCTGTCTTCCGTAGACGATAAACAATGGCAGTCAGATGACTTTGATGATGCCACCGTACTAATCGTCGCTTTCACGTGCAATCGGTGCCTGTACGCCATTGACTACGAAGAACGCCTTAAACAGCTGCACGAATACTGTCAGCAGAAAGGTTTGTCAGTGCAGTTGCTCGTGGTGAACAGCAATTATGGTCGCGATGAATCGCTCTACAGGATGAAGACACGAAGCAGTGAACGTGAGTTCAGATTCAGGTATGTCAAAGACGAGGAACAATCGGTAGCACGCGCTTTTGGTGCCGTGTACACGCCCGAATTCTTCGTCTTCAATCGGCAGAAGAAACTCGTCTACAAGGGCGCTTTAGACGACTCCACAAACGCAGACGAAGTAACAGTGAACTACGTACAGGAAGCAGTCGAAGCGGTCGTCAAAGGCAATTCTGTAGAAGTCAACGAAGTAGGTGCTCGCGGATGTACGATCCGATTCAAACGGCGCCAGCCGAACAGGAAAGGCAGTGCAAAGCAGCCGTCATGAGTGGCGCCGTTGACATATCGCAGGAAACACCGGCACGGTTACGAACCAGTTTGGCCAACCGTTTCAAAGTGCAGGCGGATATCGCGAAGCGTTGCTGGCTGAAACATGATCGTGCCGAACCGTGTGGGTGTAATGACCTCTCGGATGGATGCTTCGTCTTCCTCTGGGAATACGGCCAGGCAAGGAACCTTCAGTGAACGGCCCCAGGCCTGCATCTGCGGAAACAGTTCCAGTACAGTGTCTCGGGTCGTGTCTGCCAGGAACAGGATTCCAGTGGGAGGTCGCCGGCCCTTGAGTTGTTCCAGGGCGTCGTTTGGATCCTCACAGAACGTCATTTCGAATCCGTGTTTGCGATCGAAGTATTGGTGAAGCGCATCTTTGCGTTTATCGATGGTGTCGACGACGAGCAGGTGAAATGGTAATGACTCCGTGGCTTGTCCGTTGTTGGCGACAGCTGTTGTTCGTTCTTTCCATTCTCCCATGTCTTCCAACGCTGACTTGAGATCAGCGAGCACCGAATCTGCCGTCTGGTAGCGTGCGCTGGGGCTGACTTCCATCATTCTGGCTGTGATGTCCAGCATGGATTCCGGCAGATCGGGGCGAAACGTATGCAGTGGGCGAATCTGTGTGTAACGACTCAGTTGCTTCCGCTCTTCACGATCGCGAGTTCGCGGCCACGGGGATTCACTGCTCAACAGTTCGTACAGGATGGCTCCCGCGAAGAAGATGTCACTTCGCGGATCATTGCGCGGTGCGTTGGTGCCCTTTTCCAGTGACGCATACTCCAGAGCGCGATGAACGTCGTCGCTAATGTACGACTGAGTCGGTGTTTCTGCTCCGGCCAATCCGAAGTCAACCAGTTTCGCGGTGCCGTCGCTGCTCATCAGTACATTGGTGAGCTTCAGGTCACGGTGCGTTGTGTCGAGTGTATTTGCATAGCTCAGGCCGGAACAGATGTCGTACATACATCTTGCTGCCTCCGCAGGAGTGACATTCGGGCGAATGCGCAGAAAGTCCCGCAGGTTCCCGCCTTCGACGAACTCCATCGTAATAAAGTGGTAGTCACCGTCGGAATCGACTTCGTAGATCGGCACGATGTTGGGGTGCTTGAATCGCTGACAGATCTTGGCTTCTCGTTGAAAGCCTTCCACCGCCTTGGGATCCTGAGCCCATCGTTCGCGAAGCAGTTTGAGTGCAACGGTGCGCCTGCCATCTCGAGTGGCTGCTCGGAACACCCGTGCAAAGCTGCCGGATCCGTTTCGGTACAACAGCTTGTAGCTACCCAGGAGCAGGCTCTCTCCGTCTCCACTGAGGATCCGGTTTCGCTGCAAAGGCGTTAACAAGTCGCGTTCTGCCAGCTTGTCGACAATACCCTGCACGTTGTCGGCAGATTGAAACAAACCCGCAACCTGCTCCCAATCGGAACTGGTTACCAGCTGCGATCCAATCAGGAAACGCTTAAGGCGGTCGTTGGACTTAAATTGCACCATTACGCATCGGGTGGGGTTCACTCTGCAACTCAGAGGCAGTTTGTCGGATGCCGGCTGTCCGTGGTGGCACCCTGAACGCTCCAGCAAAGACGGTCATCTGACATTCGAAGCAAAAAACATACCAAACCGGCAATTTGACCAACCAGGCTGCTTTGAGATGAGATTACAAACGGCCCGTGAGCAGGTGCAACAAGTACGAAAACGACTGGGCAATCCTAACGCCCTAATCCCCTTCTTCAACAATCCATCAATGGTCAACACGGAATGATAGACAATTTCTGGAAGCAGTTATCACACGGGAACGGTCGTGGAAGATCAGTGATTGTCAGGTGTTCAGACCTGTACAGTGTCGGTGTAGATGTCACTTCATCGGCACGGCCCGGGTGGACACTTCAGCGAGGCTGTGAGTAGCCGGAGCGGACCAACCCAAACATGCAGCGGACCAAAGCGAGGCCGGCGAAAGAACCAGCAGTGTGCAGCGAATGAGGGCGCAGGGGCTCGAACCCTGGACCTACGGATTAAAAGTCCGTTGCTCTACCAACTGAGCTACGCCCTCTGAGTAGCGAATATGCTACTGAAATCGCTGTCACTGGCTTCCAGCGGACGCCTGTTACTGCAAAGACGACGCCCGTTTGCTGATCTTGCCACAGCATGGAGAGTTGTGTGTGCGGCAGATAACGGGATCAGCCATACTCCATGGCTGCGGGAGTCTATCGCTGCATCTGCCCAGCGTAAAGGGAAGCAAATCACAAACTGTGCTGACAGGTGTTTTCCTCAGACTGAGCCCATATGCTACTGCACTGAGAATTTCAGGACTCCACTGGTCTGTCGGTTGTTGAGGTCGTCCTTGAGTGTGAGCCGCATTTCGTACTCGCCTGGGGGGAGAAGTGACGGTAGGGTGACGCTGGCGCTGAGGTAGTAGTCGACTCTCCGTGATGTCGATTCGCTTTCGTTTGGTTCGATTGCGTACTCTCTGAGTGCTTCAGTGCCACTGGCTGCGCACAGTTGGAGCGTACCGGAGAAGACGGTGCGGTACGTTGCGAAGTCGGTGAGTTCTGTTGCGAGATTCTCGACTTCTGCGTAAATCATCATGCGATCGCCTGGATCGAAGATCGTGGACGAGCGACTTTCGATCGATCCAAAGCCATGGATTCGGTCGCAGAAATCCAGCCGTCGCATTGCCAGACTGGAGATCGGTTCGAGCTGTCGGATTGCAGAACGCAGTTGCCCAACGGTCATCGACAACTGGTCGTTGTACGCTACTGATTCGTCAGGACGTCGAAACTGTGAAATCCCCAGTATCAGTTCCTGCCAGAATTCCTGTTCGTGCGGCGACATGCTCTCAATGGCTTCGGTGGCAGCAGCGTCCTGGTCGGCAATGAGCCGTGCGAGTCGCAGGTCGACTTCTCGCCGTCGATGGAGTGTCGGCTGAAGGGGAGTGCCGTCGTTTGAACGGGGCCATGAACGAAGCTCCTGAGTCAGGGCTTGAATCAGAAGTGCTGGAGCGTCGGAAGTGTCAGCGACCAATGGTTCGGCCGCAGTGCCGTATGGAGTTTCTTCTGTAACACTGCCTGGTGATGGATTTGGGGTGTTGCCAGCCGGTGCAGGTGGAAGCGGCGGCGGTGAGTCGTCTTTGTCGTCACCATCAAAGAAGTCGAAAGGATTCGAAAACGATGGTTTTGGAATCCTGTTCAGCTGACGTCGAAAGAGGCCTCGCGAGTCCTTTCTGTCAGAGCCTGAGTCTGCGAACCCTCGAATACGATCAAGAACGGATCGCTCCTGAGTGGGTTTTGGCGGAACGGGAACCGTGCCGCCCTGCGCGGGCGCGCTATAGCCACCAGTCGCATCGGCGACCTCATCCGACGAACCAGCAACCGGCTTTACATTTTCGTCTCGTCTGAAGAGTGGGTTGCTGCCGGCAGAAGCTGCGGTCCTGCTGAATGATTCTATCAGGGATGTGTCTTCAACGGCGTCGTCGGACATCCACGGATTGGATTCAGAAACCGTGGTCGCTGTGTGGCCTCCGTGGTAAGGAGTCTCTTCAAAATCCGGTGCCAGCAGGCGAGCAGCCGGTTGAGATCGATCCGTTGTTTTCACCGGCTGATCGCTGATGTCGTCGACCACAGACTCATCGAATTCGGGCTGAGAAAACAGTCCGTAAGCAGCAGGTTCGCTGTCAGAATCAATTGAGACAACACCGCTGTCGGCGATCAAGTTGCTGAGCGAACCTGCATTGCCAAACATCGCGCAGCCCGGAACCGTAGACAACAGCAGCGCAAGAACCACTAGGCGACAGCCAGACGGTGCAACTGGTTTTACGGAATGGGACATTCGGTTTGTGCTTCCCTGCTCAAACCATTTCTGGGCGAATGCTCGCAAAAAAAATGAGATATTTGCGGCATCGTGGATCGGCAGAAGATGATATGGTCAGGCGAGTTAGTGCTACAAGAGGGCTTTCGGCAGACCATCGGGTTCCTGGATGGAAACCGGCAGATTTACGAGGAGGTGGCCGTGACTTTCTGCAAGGATCGCCGATAGGGCTGTGATTCCGTCAGATGCAGCGACCTGAACCCACTCCCGAACAGGAAGTTGAGGCAGCCACGGTGCCCTCAGTTGCTTTTTGCATTACTGAGCTGGACCCCGGCGGAGCTGAGAAGGCACTTGTCCGTTTTGCGAAAGGGATCCACAACGTCGGCTGGACCGTCCGTGTTGTGAGCCTGAGGGATGCAGGTGCATTGAGCGAGGAACTGGAGGCTGCGGGAATCGATGTAACCGCTCTTAACTGTGGCGGATTTGGCGATGTTCGAGCCATCCCGCGACTGGCTCGGCTGCTTCGCCGAGTGCAGCCAGACATGCTGGTCTGCTTCCTGCATCAGGCCAATATCGTCGGGAGAATTGCTGGTTGGCTGGCTGGTGTGCAGCAGGTGATTTCTGGTGTGCGTGTTGCTGACCGACGGCGTATCGTGGTCTGGACGGATTGGCTGACGCAGCGACTGACTTGCCATTACACTGCAGTCAGCCAGCACGTTGCCAGCATTCACAGTCAGCTTTGTGGGATCACGGAATCCAGGTTCACTGTACTGTACAACGGAGTGGAGATTCCGGCTTCTCGTTCAACACGAGAAGAGCGGGACGACAGCTATTTTCGAATTCTGTTCGCAGGGCGACTGACTAGTCAGAAGCGGCCTTTGGATCTGGTTCAGGCCGTCTCACGGCTGCCCGAAGAAATTCTGCAGAGAACGATGGTCGACATTCTGGGCGATGGCGATCTGGAACGACCACTGCGAAATGCCATTGAGGAGAAAGGCCTTGAGGACCGAATTCGGCTGCATGGGTATCAGGCAAACATGGAACCGTGGTGGGCGCAGGCGGACGTGTTGGTACTGCCATCCGCCTGGGAAGGCTTGCCGAACGTCGTGCTGGAAGCGATGGCTCATCATGTCCCGGTCATTGCTTCGCGCGTCGATGGTGTCCGCGAAGTCATTGAAGATGGCAAGAACGGGTGGCTGGTCAAATCCGGAAATGTGCAGGATCTGGCCTCCGCAATCATCGCAGCCGAATCATCGCCCGAGGTCAGAAATGAAATCGCTCAATGTGGTTTTGATTCTGTTCGTCAGCGTTTTTGCTGGAAAAAATCGATTGAGGCATTCATCAATTGCTTAGCCGAATTACGCGCAGATCACATCGGCGTTGAAAAACGCTAGCGAAGCGGGTGTGCCTGAGCAGCCGCGTTTTGAAATGCTGACGGCCCGGCATGATTACGAGCGAGACAGAGCGAATTCCGGTCGCTGGTTGGTGACCTCACCTTCAGATTTTTGGATTTCGGCAATCCCGTGGCTGCCAACAACCTGCGCCGAATCGGGGCAGCTGGGTGCGGTCATTTCGACACGGATCTCTTGACGCCTTGAGCGACAAAACTACAGTCCGTTTCATTGGTGGTGGCTTGTGGGGAGAAGTGGAGATTCTCTTTCATTTTACGCAAGCTGTTGTTGAAAAATGCTTTATGGCTACAGTTTTTTGAAGGCCGCCGATTCGTGGCAGTCACAGGCACATTTGAGCGTTCCATCGACAACAAGCTTCGGCTGGCCATTCCCCGACCTCTTCGAGAAGGATTTCAGGTCAATGATGGTGACGACTTGTATCTGGCTCCCGGCAACGAAGGCTGCGTGGCGGTTTACTCCCGGGTGGCGTTCGAGGAGTTCGCCGAGCGAGTTGCCAATGCTTCTCCGGGCCGAGCCGATGTTCGCAAGTTTCTTCGGCTGTTCTACTCGCGTGCAGAACGAGTAGTCGTGGACAAACAGTCAAGGATTCGCATTCCCGAGCGACTGCTGCCAGTCATCCCCGCGAACCGCGAAATGGTTGTCCTGGGGGTTCATGACCATGCTGAAATCTGGGTGAGAGACGAATGGGAGTCGTATATGACAGCAAACCTGCCTCAGTTTGACGCACTTACCTCAGAAACACTCGACCCGCCAATTGGCTTTGGACCCTCCGAAGCCTCACCGTCCTGATCGGAACCAGAATTCTCCTTCCTACCAACTGAATCAGATTTGAAGCACTTCCGCAGGGCTTAACCGGGCTTCGCGGATTGACCGGTGATCGCACGGATGCGGTCACCGGGGATACGGTTTCCACAGGAAGCCTACAGTCGTTCGCTTCGTTGACCGGCATGGATGCCGGAAGAAGCGAACGGCTGGATGTGTCTTGTGCCGTCCCCAGCTGATTGGTCTTCGCGCGTCATTGCCTGTCGCCTACCATCAGCTCCCTCACTCCCTAACGCAGGTCTGCGTTCAATTCTCACTGCATCCGCAGAATCTTCTCTCTTCTTGTCATCTCCCTCCTCCAAACTCCTGTCAGCACGTCCTTGCACGTGATGATGTGAGTCGTCCTGCTATGGCTTCCTCAATTCACAAGCCTGTCATGCTGCGCGAAGTCCTGCAGCAATTGGATCTGCATCCTGGTTTGACCGTGATGGATGGGACTGTCGGAGCAGGCGGACACAGCACGGAGATCCGCAATAGGATCGGGGCTGAAGGAAGAATCGTCGGTTTTGATCGTGACACCATGATGCTGGCCTTTGCGGCGGAGCGATTGGCCGATCCTAATACAAATCTCATTCATGCGCCTTATTCTGAAGCTGCTGAGAAACTGGCAGAGATTGGGGTTACTCACGTCGACCGTGTGTTACTGGATCTGGGGCTGTCATCAGATCAACTGAGCGACCGTGAACGTGGATTCGGCTTTGATGCAGGCGGGCGGCTGGACATGCGATTTGACGTTTCACGAGGCGTTCCGGTCGACGAATACATTCGACGAACATCGCGCGAGGAGCTCATTCGAGTGATGTCAGAATTCGGCGAAGAACCACAGGCAGAACGGATTGCTGATGCACTCCAGCATCAGCGGATTGAGTCGGCAGAACAGCTGGCAGAGTTGATTCGGAAGGCCACTCGATCGTCAACTTCACGACGTGACCCGGCGACTCGTGTCTTTCAGGCACTCCGAATTGCAGTTAATGAAGAACTGCAGCATCTGGAGTACATGATGTCTCAGGTGCTGCCAACAATCCTGAAGCAGGATGGCCTTGCGGTCATCATCACGTTTCACTCACTGGAAGATCGGATTGTGAAATCCGCATTCAAAGGACACCAGGGATGGCACGTTCTCACAAAAACGCCTCTTCGTCCGACACCAGCCGAGGTGCGGGTGAATCCACGCAGTCGGTCGGCAAAACTTCGAAGCGCAAAGTGGACAAGTCCGTAGCGTCCAAGGACGACGAATGGGGATACCAGCCGGCCAAAGGTGGCATGGCCATCGAAGCTAAGCTCGGTATGTTCATTATCATGATCCTGGTTGGAGCATTCGGCTTCCTGGTGTATCGACGTGTCGATATGCATCAGCAGCAGTTGCTGGCGATGAACGGTGGAGAACCGACTTCCGCAGCAGACCAGACTGAAGTGGAATCGTTTGAGAGTCCAACGCAGTTCGCTGCGACTGGAATAGAAACGGCAGCCGATGTGAACTTCGAAGATCAGTTTACTGAACCTGATGCTGGGATGTCCGATTTTGGTGAAGCGGATGTGACTTTTGATGCGGACACGGAAACCGTCGCCAACGCGATGGATGTGGATCCGTTTACCTCCGAAGTTGCCGAACAGGTTCGTGATGAACCGAACCCGTTCGACCCGAACGTGGTTCCGGACGTCGAGCTGGCAGACAACAGTCAGGCGACTGACGATCCGTTTGCTGGGGAGTTCACCGAGCCGCAGGCAGACAACTCCGTCGCTGCGATCGACGATGGCTTGTTGTTTGAAGACGAAACATCAACCGATGTTCCAACGGTCGGGTTTGACGATCCGGAGTTTGCCGCACTCGATGCTGAACAGCCCCAGGATTCATTCGATGAACTGGAACTCAGCAGTCCTGAAGAAGAAGTCGTGTTGGGAATTTTGGAAACGGACCTGGACTCATTCGGTGACGACGCCGGTCCAGGTTGGCAGAGTGCCGGAACTCCGGAGACGGAACAGCAGTTCATGGTCAGTGGTGATGAACAGGCTGCACCGACCGATGCCCTGCCCGGTCCTGCTGAAGAGTCCCTTGAGTTGGTCCCGGCACCTGACACTTCAGACAACATTGCGTTTGCTCCGGGAAGCAATCCCGAGTTTCCGTCTGACTCCCCAACCCTGTCATTTGATGATTCGCCAGACAAAAATTCTCTCCCAGCATCGAACGACATTCCTGACATGACCATTGCGATGCTGGACGATACGACTCAGGGTGATTTTGGTGGATCGTTGGCGACATCACCATTCGATGTGGATTCCAGAGACCTGCGACAGGACGAGGACGTGGCGGCTCCTCCGCTCAGAATGGAGATCCCCGAAGAATCACCGGCGATCATCGATCCATCTGAGTCGGAACTGTCGTTTGATCTGCAGGATGCTGCCGAGACGGAGCCAGTGTTGACTCCAGTCGACGAACCATTTCTGCCACCGAATACGACGATTGTTCGTGATGATGCAAAATTCGACGCGCAAGCATTTGCTTATGAAAACCGAGTCGTACCGGCCTCGTCGGAATCGGAACCGTGTGACGTGTGCGAGGTCCAGCCCAATGATAACTACTGGAAGATTTCGAAACGCGTGTATGGAACGAGTCGCTATTTCTCTGCGCTGGCTCTGTACAACAGCAAACGTATTCCCAATCCCAAACATCTTCGGCCGGGGATGAAAGTACTCCTGCCGAATGCTGAGGTGCTGGAACAGAAGTATCCAAAACTGTTTCGTGATTCGAGGACGACGCGAAAACTGCCAACCGGGTTCTTCATCAATCACGATGGGGCGGCTGCTTATCGTATTGGCGAACACGATACGCTGTCACAGATAGCTCAGAAGCATCTGGGGCGGTCATCTCGCTGGATTCAGATCTACCAGCTTAACCGTGGAGTTTTAGCCAATCCGAATAAGCTGAAGCCTGGAACCGTGATTGTGCTTCCGGACGATGCGACGGATGTTCACATGGTGCCATAACTGTAGAACGCCGATATTTCAGACTAGAAGAAGCCTCGCCAGACCGTTCTGGTGAGGCATTTCTTTGCGCTCTGCTCAAGCCGTTACATGCGTTTTCGGCTGGCAGACATTCTGGTCACACGATTCGGTGGCATCATGTTTTTCCGCTTCGCCGCAGCGCTCATGTTGGTTGTTGCTGTATCGATGGCTCAGGTGGGCCTGGAGAAACAATCGTTGCGCCTTCGCCGGCAGGTCAGTCGTCAGTACTACCAGATGGATGAACTGCTGGAACTGCACGCTCAACTGCGACTTGATATCCAGAAACTTTCCGCGCCGTCGCAGTACGTCGCTGATGGACGCCATCCGGGCGATGTAGAGGAACGTCGTCCCTTGCGATCAACCGCTGAAAAACCGCTGGACCGTCGGAGCCGATGCTCTGCCAGCTCCCTGCCTCTGCTTCGGTGGGAACGTCCTGTTCGACCGGATGGAGCGCAGCGATGAGGTTGAGTGGGTCTCATTTGCCGGGCAGGTGGAGAGCCAGTGGAATCACTGTCCTGATGTTGTTGGGATGGCTGGCGATGATTGGCCGGCTCATTCACGTTCAGGGTACGCAGCATGCCTCGATGTACACTCGGGTTGATCGTCAAAGTACGTTTACCGAAACACTGCGCGCCCGGCCAGGTGAGATCGTTGACCGCAACGGTCACGTCCTGGCGATGACGGTCACCCGGAACAGCATCTTTGCCGTGCCATCCCGAATTGAGGATCCTCGGCAGTTCGCATGGCAGGCGGCGTCTGTGACGGGTGTCGATGCTGATCAGCTGCTGGACCGTATTCGGAAATCGTCCGACAAGCACTTCATCTGGATCCGCCGGCGCGTTCCAAACGAGATCGCTGAAGAGTTCCGGAGCCTGGGGCTGCCGGATCGAACGTGGGGATTCCGCAGAGAATATCTGAGACAGTATCCGCAGGGAGCAATTGCGGGGCACGTACTTGGGATGCGCAACATCGATAATGAAGGGCACGGCGGCCTGGAAGAAAGTCTCAACGACCATATTCGAGGTGAGGATGGCCGGCGGGTCATGACCCGCGATGCGCTCGGCGTCGTGGTGGAAGTGGAAGCATCGGAATCCAGAACGCCGGTACATGGTCGCTCTGTCGTGACAACCATCGACCTGCTGGCTCAACTGACGATCGAACGTCAACTGGATGACATCATGGAACGATGGGAACCGGTCGGAGCCTGCGCAATCGTGATGGAACCTCATACCGGCGAAGTGCTGGCGATGGCGTCTCGCCCGGGATTCGATCCCAACAAGCCAGCAGAAGTTGGCGACGATGCGTGGCGCAACCTGGCTGTGTCTGCTGTGTTTGAACCGGGTTCCACGTTCAAGCCGTTCGTTGTTGGTTGGGCGATGCAGCATAACACCTTGAATCAGGCGGATGTGATTCAGTGTTTCAACGGAGCGTACCGAATGGGAGGCCGCATCCTTCACGACCACCATTCATACGCATCGTTGTCGGTCGAAGATGTTCTTGTGAAGTCCAGCAACATCGGCATGGCGAGGATTGCCGAACGGATTGGGCTGCAGAGTCTTTATGAATGCACAGTTGCGTTTGGGTTCGGGCGAAGAACGGGCATCGAACTCCCCGGCGAACTGTCGGGACTCGTTCGTCAGCGAGCCGCCTGGGATGAGTATTCACTGGGTTCTGTTCCAATGGGACAGGAACTGGCCGTGACACCGTTACAACTGATTGTCGCGCATGCGGCTCTGGCCAACGGAGGCCACTTAGTTCGACCTCATTTGTTGCTGGCGTCTGCAGATCGGATGGCTCCCACACCGTTATCCGCGGTCGAGACGGTAGACGCAACAGCACCAGTGGAATCCACCATTTTGCACCGTCGCATCGCCGACTGGATTGTGCAGCATCCGATGAAGGAGGTTGTTGAACGAGGCACCGGTCGCTCTGCTCGCACCGACGGCCTCAGTATTTTCGGCAAGACCGGAACGGCTCAGAAGGTCGATGAAACGAACGGCGGCTATTCCAACTCACGTCACATTTGTTCGTTTGTGTGTGGAGCCCCGGCAGAAGATCCGGAAGTCCTGGTCCTCGTGATGGTCGATGAACCAACTGCTCCCGGCGGTCACTACGGCGGTACCGTGGCTGCTCCGAGTGCCGCAAAGATCCTCGCCGATTCACTTCATCGAGTCCGGCGCTTGGATCACAGCGTGACCATCCGCCCGGAGGAAGACCTGCCGATACGGCTGCGGTGAGCCTGTTCCGCAGGCTCAGATGCCTTCACCTTCACCTGAAAAGTGAATGCCGCATTCCTGCTTCATGCCTCCGAAACGAGTATCCCGCTCGTGACCGTCTGCATCGGTCATTGGACGGCTGGAATGCCAGTCGCCAACTGTTGCGTAACCCTTGTCAAAGAGTGGGTGATGTGGCAGGTTGTGCTGGACCCGATAGTCATACACGTTCTTCGACGTCCACGAAAGCAGCGGATAGATCTTCAGACGTCCGGCTTTTTCTTCAACACGCGGCAGCTGCGCACGATGTTCTGTCTGGTCGCTGCGTAATCCAGTCAGCCAGGCCTCGACTTCCAGTTCGTTCAGACCGTAACGAAGAGGTTCCACCTTTCGCAGCGTATCGTAGCGATTCAAATCCTCAAGTTTTTTGCTTTCCCACAACCTGCCCTCAATCGCTTCCATGTAGGCGGGACTCATCGTGGCCTGAAAGACATGAAGATTCAGGTCAAGCAGATCTGTCAGTTGTTTGACGTAACTGTAGGTCTCGCTGTGAAGGTACCCCGTATCGACCCAGATGATGGGGATATCCGGTTTGATCTGAGTGACCATGTGCAGCATTACAGCTGACTGAATGCCAAAGCTGGTTGTCAGGGCAGCATGGTCGCCGTATTGCTCGACCGTCCAGCTGATGAGTTGTTCTGCGGAGAACTCTGCTAGCTGACTATGAACTTCAGGTGGAAATTTCAGAGAACTCAATGGACTACTGCTTTGAAATCTCGGTGAATCGGCGGCTCTCGAGAAAGTCACCGGTCAGGGAATGAGGTGGAAGTGAGAGAAATCCTGCGAAGACGCCAACCATGCGAAGTGATGGTGGCCAGACTTCCAGGGCAACTAGAATGACGAATCGTACAGAACTCTGAGTTTAGACGCCGCAGCAGATTTGTGTAAGCAGAGATTGATGTAACAACCGGTTTTCCCACAGCAAAATCCGTGTCAAACGAGGCCGACGACACCAGTTCTCAGCAGGAAATTGCCCGATTCCCCAAAACAACTTCGGCGTTTGGATTATGGTGTCACTATGCGTCCGGAATTAGAATTGCCGACGCGATTGTGGCAACCTTGCAACCAGGAACCACGCTGAAGTCGTCGACAAATCTGATGAATTGCAATGCAGGCGGTTGTAGAGGTGGCGAATGATGACGTCTTGGACCATCCTGTGTCTGCAAGGATTGGCATTCGCGTTTGTCGTGCTTTGGAGACTGCCCCGACTCAACCTCATTGGCCGTATTGGCACGACGTTCTGCGGATGGTATGTCGGGTATATTCTTACTTGCGTCTCCCTCGATGTGTATACAGGGGACGTTTTCGCAAGATACAGCTCGATTCATCAGTACCTTCCGGTGATTCTGATTCACGGCTGTGGCTATTTCTGGCCAGCATCAGTACCCGGCCTCACCTTTTCCGCATTCGGTACTGTTTGGTTTAACAGCAAACGATCGCCGGAACCCTGACGAGGTTGATCGGTGCCAGCTACTTCAGGTGCTTATCCGCGAAGTTCAGGTACTGTTCCCAGTCGTATGACGTCACGTTGTGTTTGCCGGTTCGGATGTGGTAGCCCACGTCTGTCACGACTGGCTTGTTGACCTCCGGCAGTTCAGTGGATGTTAGCCCCGATTTGCCGAACAGGGCGTATACGGGACTGGCGTGGTAGACTGACAGCATTTCGCCTTGTGGATCGGCCCAGCGGTCCTCTTCGGCACTGGCGACGTAGACGGGGCGAGGAGCCATCAGGGCGATCAGCTGGTGGTGGTCCACCGGAAGATTGTCTTCGTTGTCGTTGTAGTCACGGTGCTTGCGGCAGAACCAGTGAGGAAACACCGTATTGATTCGCTGCACGGTCTCGCCGAAGCGACGACGCGATAAGGCAGCTCCTCCGCAGCCGGAGTTGTTTGAGATCACCAGGGCAAATCGTTCGTCAGTCGCTCCCGCCCACAGCGACGTCTTACCAAGCCGCGAATGTCCAAAGACGGCGACTCGACTTCCATCGATGCGCGGGTGCGTTTCCAGAGTATCCAGAATTCGACTGAGTCCCCAGGCCCAAGCGCTGATAGAACCGCCCGCGTCATCAGGTCGATCTTTGCCTTTTTCTTTGTCCAGTTGGTGAATGCCGTTCTGAAAGTCATCGTGGAAATCGGGATCGATGTCTCCATAGTAAGCTGTCACCAGTCCGTAGCCTCGTGATACGATCTGTTTGACATCCCACCGACTGACTCGGTCGCCTCGCAGGACTTCCGAAGCCTTGTTGCCGGTGGCTCTTGAACGCTTGTCTGCCGGAACCCACGAACGAGGCAGGCGAATGGCCGGATCAGCATCAACGGTGTGGTTGCCCCGAAAGTTCAATCCCAGAATGGCGGGGACAGGGCCGGACGCATTGGCGGGAGCGTAGATCAGCACGTCAATCGACGGTCCGGCATCGTCGTCCGTCAGGTAGATCGTTTGCTGTTCGCGAATCGCGATTCCGTCCAGAATAGGCGTTTGTTCCTGGGATCGGACTCTGAGCGTCACATTCACCTGTGGCAACCGACCAAATACATGACTCTCAAACAGTTCGAAGATTTCCGGGCGACGCACTTCTGTCCACATCTGGACGGAATCGACCGGACGTCCATCTTCAGTTTTCAGGACGTCGGGCAGAGCGAAATCCGGGACGAGTGATTCGTCGTAGTTAAACTCATCCGACCGGCTGTTTGGCGCGGCGGCTGCATAAAAGACTAGCAGGAGACAAAGGAGAACCGGCGTCTGTTTCTGGTGCATGAAAGAGGCTCAGGTGAATCGTGTTGCTGCGAATGAAACGTCAGTCTATCGAGGCTTCAGGCTTCCAGCCAACACTTTCGAAGTGGCAGACACGAACACTGTTTGCCGCGAGGGAGATCTGTCACAGTAGCAGTCTTGCAGGTGAAGCTTCATGGCGTCCCCGCTGCTAAGGATGAGTCACAAAGAATGGTGAGGCGTGGCCAATGGCCGTGTCTTCGTAGACTGTATTCGCCTCGACTGTCACAACGTACCAGTGTTCTCCGGAGGGAGGTTCCGGATCCTCCAGTGTGAAGGTGGTTTGTGCTGAATTGATAGTCTTCCATGGCAATAGTTCTCCGTCGCGAATGAGGCATGCCCGTTGGATTCCGGAAGCACAACTGACGGAGACGTCAATTGAAACCTTGCCCGAAACGTTGACCTCGCTGCCCATCGGTTGCCCATTAAGACTCGCCCAGAGGCCGATTTTGGCATCGGCCATCCCGATGGTGCGGCGTTCCCTCATGGCTTCCAGGACCGCTGCGCCGGAGCGTTCTGTAACCCAGAATCCAGTCAGACAGAAATGATTGGGGCCATCTCCACGATAGTGATCGGTGCCGCCGATGATTCCTACCTTGCACCCGGCGTTGAGGAAGTTGGTGGGAAACAGCTCAGTCTTGTTTCCGTTTTCTTTTCCGGGCAGCATCGCGTTGACTCGCCCCTGCATCGCTTCCATCGCGACTTCGATGTCTGGGTCAAAGGATGCCACGAGGTTCTCCGGACCTGTCACAGCACGGCCGTGAAAATGACGTGCCGCCAGCACGGATCCTGCGGGAAGGTCTTCTTTGATCTGCCGGTAGATGGCAGCGCGGTTGTGTCGGTGTCCCAGAGTGATGAGCTGCAAACGTTCAAAGACATCGCGATCGGCAGCAAAATAGTTCGTGTGGCGTCCCGGAACCGTCCCTGGTTCCGTAGCAAACAATAGAAGTCGGTCGTCTCCGGCTGCGGCTTCACACAGATCCAGGGTGTACCCAATCGATGGTGCACTCAAATAGCATCCGTGTTCGGACAGGCAGAGGACGTCCAGATCCAGGACATCTCGCAAATACCGCAGCACTTCGTCAGGCATGCCGTTGTACGCGGAAGTGCACTTGGAATAGGTAGAATGCTGATGAGTGTCTCCAAACAGCAGGATGTAGTCGTCCGGAACACCGGTCGGACGAGGTGGCGGCGGAGCGATGTCACGGACTGAAGTTGGGTACTGATACGCTCCTCGGTTTTTTGCCGGAATATCGAGCTCGGGCAATGCAGTGGATTTGTCGATTTCCTGCAGTCGCACACGATGATTCGTACAGGGACTGGAGTTTCCGTTCTGTTCGCAGGCAGCGAATACACTCAGGAGTGAATTGTTCAGGGGCAGCAGATCGAATCCCGTGTCTGGCAGCCCGTAAGTCTCTGAGATCCTCTGCGGTCGACTCCATCCTGACTCACTGGCACGACTCAAGAGAATATCCCAGCCGAACGTCTTGTTCCCGCGAAAACGAAACCGCCGGAACCCAGCAACGGGGCTGCCGTCGATTGTGAATACCTGCGGTCGGATCGGCGTCATGTTCTCCACACTGCGTATGCGAAAGGCATAACGAGGATCCGGAATACGATTGTTGTTGTTTGGGAATGGTGCAAACGATTCCTGGGCTTCTGCCAGTGAGTAAGCGTCGATATCACGATGCTGGCCAAACAGGTCGTTCATCCCGAATGCCGGACACGATTCCGTAACAACTATGAAACGCTTGTTGCGCAGATCGAAGGTCAGGTCCGCATTAAACGTGTAGTCATCGCGGTGTGGCAGCAGTCGGGCCGGCGTGATGGTTCCATCGGCAACGATGCGTGATTCGAGCCGGATTTCATTGTTTGTTGATCGTTCTGATAGCAGGATGGAGCGGGCACTGGACGAAGCGAGCTGCGGATTCCGCCCTGGAAACGTGTACGACTCATCGGTGGAACTGTTAAGCAGAAGGATCCGCCCCTCACTTCCGGTGTCCGTTTCGCAGGCAACGAGACAGCATGCCGGTGTGACGGTGACCGCAGGGTGCGTTAGCAGCTTTTCGCTGGTCATCAGCGTAGCTGTTTGCCCGTCCGCGTAGAGCATCAGGCTCCATGTGTCTCCGGTCTTTTGTGTCCACGCGACGACTGGGGTTGGAGTTGGTTCCCTGGGGCATACCGGACCAAAGATGCGGTCTGCTGACACCAGCTCATTCAATACTGTTGGATCCTGCTGAGTCGTCAGCACAAGACGACGCGGACGTCCCACGAACTGTGACTGCCAGTTCCGAATAGCGGTGGACGCTTCGTCGTAATCCTGGGAATCTGCGGCAGAGCGAAATGGTTCGTCCGGTTGCTCGATGAGCAGGGTGGCCACGTACCAGCCGTCTTCGCTAAGACCGCCGTCGCAGCAGAATCCGTTGGGAATGGATGCCGAAAAGCCAGCCGGATTGTCGAAAGCCTGGGCAACACTATGAAGAGCCAGGAATACCGCTACAGGAATGGTGACTCTGTTCACGTCATGGATTCCATCAAGTAATGCAAAACAGCATCCTCGCTCAGGAATGTAGAAAAGAAAAGCATCATGTAGACGCTCACATCTACTACTGGACGGATCAACACCGTACACGCCGTCTGAATTTGAATCGCTCCATCACGAGACGCAGTTTCCATGCAGGTACCGCGGCCGCAGAACGAGAATGCCGACTGTCACAACTGACGTTGAATTGCGAAACGGGCGATTGCGGCGAGCAGATCACGTTCCCTCGATGCCGGCATGTACTTGATTCGAGTTAAGCACGAATCAACGAATCTACTGGCTGTGTTGTGAGACGAGTTGATTCCACGATGGGTATCAGGGTGTTTACACAGCTCAAAATGACTCTCGGTGTCTGGCGTTTGCAATAGTGCTTCGATCCGGTTTCGCTCTGTGGGTGAAGCAGACTGCAGCGCACGAAGGAGCGGCAGCGTGAGTCGTGCATTGGCAAGGTCGTTTCCGGTGTCTTTTCCTGTTTTTTCCTGCTGGCCCGTCAAATCGAGAATGTCGTCAGCGATCTGGAATGCCATGCCCAGCTCGATTCCAGCAATCTGCAGTTGGGTCTGAAGGGGAGTATCGGCTGCTGCTGCCCGGGCACCGAGTCGAAAGCTGAGTCCGAACAACTGACCAGTCTTGCCCCTGATGATGCGGAGGTAGTCTCGTTCGGATCGGGATCGACTGATGCGTGCGGCGATCTGGTGCAGTTCGCCAGCGCAAGTCAGGTCTGTGGCGTGCCCAATCAATTCACAGGCTCGCGCGTCACCAGTGGATGCCGCCAGGCGGAATGCTCGTGAGAACAAATAGTCGCCCAGTAGAACGCTCGTTTCTGAACTCCACACAGAATTTACGGTGCCAACATGACGCCGAGTGGATGCGTCATCAATGATGTCGTCATGCACGAGTGTCGCCGTATGAATCATCTCCACGACGGTTGCCATGGTGTGGCTGGTGGGACAGGTTTCCTGCCCGAGTGCCTTCCTGCAGAGCAGCAGAAGCACTGGCCGAATCTGTTTGCCTCGAAACTGTCCCGCGTGATTGAGCACGTTCGCCATGTACGGATGCGGACTCCCCAGTTGTTTGTCCAGCATTGTATTGACGTGTGCCAGATCGGTGCCAATCAACCGGGCAATTGCGCTGCGGAGTTGATTCCCATCGAGTGCGGCGCCCGGCGAATCTTCGGCAAGCGTGTTTGTATTGCTGTGAACGGAAAGTGTCTTCATGAATCACCAGGTCCGGATGACCGAACGAAGTGGCCGCTCCTGCCTCCCGTTTTCTCCGTCAGGCGAACAGCTGAGATCTCCATCCGGCGATCAATTGCCTTACACATATCGTAGACGGTTAACGCGGCGACGCTGACTGCTGTTAATGCCTCCATCTCCACTCCGGTTCGGCCGGTGACTCGGACTTCTGAAGTAACCTGCAACCGATCTTCGGCGGGAAAAGCAAATGCAATGCTGGCACTGTCGAGTCCCAGTGAATGGCACAGGGGAACGAGTTCAGCTGTCCGTTTTGTTGCCATGATGCCAGCCAGACGAGCAACTTCCAGGACATCTCCCTTGGAAACCTCTTTCTGACGGATGATCCGCAGTGTCTCCGGCTTCATTAACACGAATCCTTCTGCTTTCGCCACTCGACTCGTGACTGGCTTTTCGCTGACATCCACCATGTGGCTGGATCCGTCGTTATCGAAATGTGTCAGTGGCATGATGGATTCGCGAAGCGGAGGAACCGTCGAGACGAAAGGAAAGAGAAACCCGCCGACTTTGTTTCAGTGTTGTAAACTCGCTATTCTGCCTGAACTCATATCAGAGTAACAGTATGGCAGAAGCGCGACTCAATTAAGACCGACACTGATCATGACGACACCGGCCGAACGGATCCAACGACTTGTCTTTCGCAAGAACACCCCGGCAGATGTTCGCAAGGCGGCCAAATCGGGGAATGTGGATGCATTCCAGAAGGCGGTGGTCAGGCAACATCGTACAGCACGGAAGCGACTGGAAAAGGCACTTCCTGCTGGACGAGGAGCGATTCTTTGGTCTGCCCGGCAACTGGTCCGCTCGGCGGGTGATCGGGAACTGGTGATGTTGCTGGCAGGAACCGGCAAACAGTCCAAAGCGGCCGGAAAGCTGGCGACGCAGCAGGTGGTGGATGGCCAGGCCGGATGTCTCAGCTGGCTGACGGCTATGGATCGGTTCATTCGACACGGCAAACAGCTGGAGCCTGAGAACTTTGCCACGCTGTATTGTGCACTGAGTGCGGGTATTGATTGCGGGACCGCACAGCAGGAATCGGACGACGACGCTGATCCAATGGTGGCGAAGCTGATTGCTGAAGGTGAGATCTCGTTCCTGCGTGGGCTGGTTTTTGGAGATCTTAGGACAGCAAACACTCGCAAGGACGGGGCTGCGGTTCTGACAGAAGGCCTGGAAGCAGCAACAGACACTGACGGATTCCTGCACGCTGAATGGTCGCCGGTCGCTGATGCCTGGCTGGCTCCGTTTGTTCGGGCTGTCGTCTGGGGCGCGGCATTCGGGGAGAAATGTCTATCGGCGAAGTTCAGCGAGCGATTGGCAGATGCTGCTCGGCATTGCGCGACGCTGTTGGTTCCTTCCGGGTTGGTGAATGCACCTCCAGTGGATCTCAGGACGCACGAGTCGACCGCAGCGGACGTCGTTTGTCACGCACTGAAAGCTGCCGGGATTCGGAGTTCGTCCACATTCCCGGTCTTTGTGGAAGCGTTTCGTTCCGGGAAGCGGCGGACAAAAAAGAAGAAACAACAGCGACCCAAAATCTATGCCAGCAATCAGTCGGATTGGGCCGAATCGGCCGTCATGCGTTCGGGGCTGACAGTCGATGCCGACGTCTGCAGTGTGAGTTGGGATGCCCCCGAGCCAACGCTTCATCTGGCCGTTCTGGGGACGCCACTGATTTCCGGATTGTGGTCGAGCGAGATCACCGTGGACGGCAGGAGGATTGGTCCTGTCGAACAGTGGGAGTGCAGCTGCTGGTTCAGTGACGATGAAGCTGCTTTTGTCGAACTGGAGGCGGACCCGGACGACTCGGTGCATGTTGTCCGCCATGTGATGCTTTCACTTGAGGATCGTCTTGCTGTGGTCTGCGAGAGTGTCACCACGGACAAACCGGATGCTGCTGTTTCTCTGACCAGTCGCATGTCACTGGTCGCCGATCCCCTGGCCGTCACAAACTCAGTGACACGGGATATTGCTCTGCATTCCGATTGTATTTCAACTCGCGTGATTCCATCCTGGCTGGAAGACGATCGGGTGCAGCATTCTGATGGCCGCTGTGAAAAGCAGGAGGGGAAGCTAATTGCTGTCGCAGAAGGTGTTGGCGGTGTGACAGCTCCACTGGTTCTGGACTGGCATCCCGAACGACAGGCTCAGGACGCTGACTGGAACCGGCTGACCGTGACAGAGTCACGAGTTGTGTCTCCCAGCCAGGCGGCAGCCGGATTTCGAGTTCGAATTGGCAAACATCAGCTGCTGATCTATCGAAGCCTGCGGGCGGGGGCGACTCCGCGAGCCGTTCTGGGGCAGCATACAACCAACGAAACGATCTACGGCCGTGTTCGGAAATCAGGTGATGTGTCGCCGTTGGTACTCGTCGATGGCGACTCATCAGAAGATTGATCTGCAACGGGATGATGCAGGTTCTAGTCAACGCCTCTGCCGTTTTCGAGCATTCTCAGTGAGGTGAACCTTGCGGAGTCGGATGACTTCCGGAGTCACTTCGACGTACTCGTCCCATTCGATGTATTCCAGGGCAGCTTCCAGAGACATCTGTCTGGGCGGCTTCAGCACAATGGCATCATCGGCACCGGACGATCGTACGTTTGTAAGCTTCTTTTCGCGAATCGGGTTCACAACCATGTCATTTTCACGGCTGTTTTCTCCGATAATCATACCCTCGTAAACATCATCGCCTGGCTTCACAAACATCTCAGCACGTTCCTGGAGCTTCCAGATAGCGTAGCCAACGGCCTTGCCAGCCACCTGTGATACGAGTGTTCCGTTTTGTCGTGCCGGAATATCGCCTTCCACAGGGCGGTAGTCATGAAATCGATGATGGATGATCGCCTCACCACGCGTTGCGGTGAGCAATCGGGTTCTCATTCCAATCAGTCCACGAGCGGGAATGAGGAACTCCACGTGAGTCATTCCCGTACCCGTCGCCGTCATTTCTTCGGCCTGGCCTCGACGACCACCGACCAGTTCCATGACGGCACCAACATCCGGCGTGGGAACGTCAATCACCAGATGTTCCCATGGCTCGCACTTCTTCCCATCGATCTCGCGAACGATGACTTCCGGCTTGCCGACAGACAGTTCATAGCTTTCTCGCCGCATTGTTTCGATGAGTACCGCCAGATGCAGGACACCTCGTCCGGCCACGCGAAAAGAATCCTTGTCTTCGGTTTCTTCGATTTTCAGAGCGACGTTTGACTGCAGTTCACGTTGAAGTCGCTCCCGAAGATTTCGGCTGGTGACGTATTTTCCATGCTGCCCAGCGAGTGGGGAACTATTGATGGTGAACGTCATCGCGAGTGTGGGTTCATCAACTTCGATCCTTGGGAGCGCTACCGCGGTTTCCGGATCTGCGACAGTGTCACCAATCTCAGGATCCGGCAAACCAACCAACGCGACGATGTCTCCAGCCGATGCAGATTCAGCATCTGCCCGGCCGAGGTTGTTGAACAGCTGAACCTGGTCGACCTTTGCAAGTTCTTTGGCTCCGTCAGCACGCATCAGAGCAATCTGCTGACCGGTCCTGATTTCTCCGGCGAGCACACGTCCAGTGGCGATCCGTCCGACGTAACGGGACCAGTCAAGCGACGTCACCATCATTTGCAGAGGATCATCCGGGCGGACTTCCGGGCCAGGGATTTTCTCCAGAACCATGTCCAGCAATGGACTGATGTCGCCACTTCGAGCCGCAGGATCGTGGACAGCGTAGCCTTCTTTCGCACTTGTGAAGATGTAAGGGAAGTCGAGTGTTTTGTCGTCGGCTCCCAGTTCCACCAGCAGATCGAAGGTTGCTGACAACACTTCGTCGGGGCGGCAGTCCGGACGGTCGATCTTGTTGATAACGACCATGAGCTCCAGGCCGCATTCCAGAGCCTTCTGAAGGACGTAGCGCGTCTGAGGGCGCGGGCCTTCGAAAGCGTCGACCAGCAGGAGAGCACCATCGGCCATTCGGAGCACTCGTTCGACTTCACCACCAAAGTCTGCGTGACCGGGCGTGTCGATGATGTTGATGCGGATGTCCCGGTACATCATCGCAATATTCTTGGCCAGAATCGTGATCCCGCGTTCACGCTCGAGGTCATTTGAATCGAGGATGCAGTCCTGCATCTTCTGGTTGTCTCGAAACATTCCACTTTGATGAATCAGACAATCGACGAGGGACGTTTTGCCGTGATCGACGTGAGCAATAATTGCGATATTGCGGATGTCGTCGCGGCGCGTCACGGTGGATTCTGAGGATGGGGCGGTATCGGAAGAAACTGGCATGGCGAGGGATTCGCAGTAGGCGGGCAGGAATTGCAGGAAACCCCGGTGGAGGGCAGGACGAGTCGGAATCCCGCAAGGGCATTCGCCCCTGACCGAGAGCGAGCTACCGCTCGGAAACCTTCCCGTTGGTCACTCCGATATGATGCTTGCGTGGCACGACGAAGTCACCAGCCGGGACTCTAGCAAAGGAATCAGGAGAGAGCGGAGACGGGTTCCTGATTTGACCACAGATTCCCATCGATCGTATCAGGAACACCGAATTATGCAGTGTGAGGAACTGAGAAGTCCGTCGCAAACGCAGATTGCCACGTGATTACTTGATTTCGTCGCCCGACAAGACACACTGCCGCGTGGCTGCAAGGCGTGGCTGTCATCAAATGACCAGAATCGGACGGAACAAATGGAACACGACGAAGTGCGAAAGGTAGCTCGTCTGGCTCGCCTTTCGTTGACTGACGAGGAAATCGAAGAGTTTGGCCGCCAATTGACACAGATTCTGAGCTACGTCGAAACGCTCAATGAAGTCGACGTCGACAACACGGAGCCGATGCCGCATGCGGTCGACGTGCGAAACGTCTTTCGGGACGACGAGCAACGTGAGTCATTGCCGCGCGACTCGGCTTTGAGCAATGCCCCCAAGACTGATGGGAGCTACTTCCTCGTTCCACAGATTCTCGAACAGAAAGATGCCTGACTATTGCTCTCGCCGACAGTAGGCCTGTCGTCCTTGCCAGTCAGGATGCCCTCATCAATGACCAATCCTTCCATTATTGATCGTCCGACGTCTCAACTGCTGACAGGCCTGCGCGATGGCATCCTGACATCGCGACAGCTGGTGGAAGCCTGCGTTGAGCGGACTCGTGAGTTGAATCCAAAGCTCAATGCATTTGTGAATCTCGACGACGAAGCCGCGTTGACTCGTGCAGACCAAATTGATGGACGCAGATCGGCTGGCGAAAGTCTGGGTGTTCTGGGCGGTCTTCCCCTGGCGTTGAAGGACAACATTTGTTGCACAGGAGTGCCAACGACCTGTGGCAGCCGGATGCTGGAATCGTTCCGGCCTCCATATGATGCTCACGTCGTTGAGAGAATTGAAGCAGAAGACGGCATCATTGTCGGCACGACGAATATGGATGAATTTGCCATGGGATCGTCTACGGAAACATCCGTCTACGGTCCGTCACGCAATCCGTTCGATGCCAACCGCAGCGCGGGTGGCTCCAGTGGAGGTTCCGCCGTAGCCGTTGGGGCCGGAATGGTCCCGTTGGCACTGGGGTCGGACACTGGAGGCTCCATTCGGCAGCCGGCAGCATTCTGCGGCTGCCTGGGACTGAAGCCAACATACGGACGAGTGTCGAGATACGGGCTGGTGGCCTTTGCGAGTTCCCTGGATCAGATCGGCCCGTTTGCCAGGGATGCTTTCGGCGCGGCACTGTTGCTGCGTGCAATCGCTGGACACGACAGGCGCGATTCAACGTCGTTGGAACGAGACGTCCCAGATTACACGCAGCATCTGGACCAGTCGTTGGAAGGTCTTCGTATTGGAGTGGTCAATGAGCATTTTGCTGAAGGGATCGATGCCGAAGTTGCAGAGTCTGTGCGTTCGACGATCGCTGCTCTGAAAGCACGCGGGGCGACCGTTAAATCCGTGAAGCTGCCTCACGCGAAATACAGCGTCGCTGCGTACTACCTGATTGCTCCCAGCGAAGCATCCAGCAATCTGGCTCGTTACGACGGAATTCACTACGGTCATCGAGCGGAGAAGTCAGACGATCTGGTCGATCTGTATTGCCAGAGCCGAGGTGAAGGCTTTGGGGCGGAGGTTAAGCGCAGGATCATGCTGGGGACATACGCGTTGTCCGCCGGCTACTACGATGCGTACTACCTCAAGGCGCTGAAAGTTCGTCGTCGAATCCGCGAAGACTTCGATAGTGCCTTTCAGGAAGTCGATGTCATCGCCGGCCCGGTGAGTCCAACGCCAGCGTTTCCGATTGGTGAAAAGCTGGATGACCCGCTGGCGATGTATCTGAACGATATCTACACCATCAGTGCGAATCTTGCAGGTATCCCGGGCGTATCGGTGCCAACGGGGAAGACGACATCGGGACTTCCGCTGGCCATCCAGTTTCAGACACCGCTCTTTGAAGAATCTCGGTTGCTGCAGTTGGCGTCGGCAGTGGAATCAATCGGCGACAATTGAGCCTGACAGCCGATATCAGTTCCGCTGGCTGGCCGGATCCCACTGAGCCACCTGTCCGCCGGAAGGAACCAGGTACAGTTCGACTCGTCGATTTCGCTGGCGGGCGGCATCGTCGGTGCTTGCTTCCAGTGGCTGGAACTTGCTGTATCCCATTGCTGCCATGCGTTCCTCATCCACACCGTGATGCTTCAGTTCCACGATCACGGCGTCGGCACGATTCGTGGACAGGTGCCAGTTGGTCGCGTGTTTCGCGGCTGTGGAACCTTTCAGAATTCTCAGGTCGTCTGTATGTCCAACGATCAGGATTCGGTGTCCGTCGGCTTCGGACGCATTTACAGCGGCTGCGAAATCCTTCAGTACAAGAGTGGCTTCGGGACGCAGTTCGGCACTTCCCAGGTCAAACTGAATGTCGCCCGAGAATCGATACAACCCGGTGACGGAATCAAATTCGAAACCTGGAATATCGAGGCCGTAGTTCGTGAGAATCGAGTCATCGTACGGTGCCGTAATGGCACTCTCGTAGCGATCCTTGAGTTCGCTTCGTTCCGCCAGCAGGTTTTCAACTCGGTCGTTGGCCGTAGTCAGCCGTTCCTGCGTGTCCGTGAGCTGGGTATGGAGGTGCTGTTGTTCTGACTGCAATCCGGCAATCATTTGCTGGGCTCCCGCGTGGGCCGCCTGCAGTTCCTGAGACTCCGCATAAATTTCCTGAGCTCGAAGCTGGCATGCCGCAAGCTCAGCAGAGGACACATAAGTTCCGGGCAAGGCACAGCCTGACGCAGCAAATGCCATGGGAATCAAACACAGAATGTGAAAGCGACTGAGCATCAGCATGACTCAAACACCGTGGGAGAAAATTGATCCGACTGGTACCTTCAGAATGAAGTTACAGGAATCGAATTCAGGAAGAACACGGCTTATAGATTCGCCTGCGGAGTCAACAAACAGTCGTTTGAGCAGAAATGTCTGCTTCAGAGTGGTTTGCACGAGGTAGAGAGATTCTGATGTGATTCTTCGGGCAGAACCTGCCGAACCCCCTCAGAAACTGACAGTTGTCGACACGGGCGCTGCACTGCATTTCTGCAGGATTCGCCGGACAGCGGATTTGGCCGCGTCGTTGCATGCTGCTGCGGGCTTCGTCAGGATGACTTGTCGACTTTATTCCTTGAATCATCTTGAGACTGTGTGAAATGCCGGATGCAAAGACTGAGCTGCCTGAGCCGCTGGATGTCATCGCCGTGGGAGCTCATCCCGACGATGTCGAGATCGCCTGTGGGGGGACTCTCGCGAGGATGGTGCAGCAAGGACTAAGAGTTGGGATCATCGACCTGACAGACGGTGAACCGACCCCGTTGAGTCCTGGGCCGGAGGTCCGATTGGAGGAAGCAGCAGCGGCAGCCGAAGTTCTTGGAGTGCAGGTGAGAGAGACACTCACACTTCCGAATCGCCGTTTGTTCGACAACTTCGAATCGAGGGTGGAACTGGCCAAGGTGTTTCGCCGCTACCGTCCGCAGCTGGTCTTGGGAATTGCTGAAAAGACCCCAATGGCCTCCCCCGACCACTGGCAGGCGATGCAGATTACCGATGCCGCGGTGTTTTACTCGCGGCTTTCGAAGTGGGACGACACGTTCGATCACCTGCCGGTTCATCGAATTCAGAAGCAAATCTGGTATCCTCTGGGTCTTCAGAATCTGAGTCTGCCGGAAGGAGGCGGCCGGTTTGTTTCTGACATTTCGGGCTCACTGGAGACGAAGATCGCTTCGATTCGGTGTTACAGGACCCAGTTTCCTGCGGAAAAACAGAGGGTGTTTGACTGGGTTGAAAGTCAGAACCGCCTGTTGGGGACTTCAGCGGGCTTCGATGCCGGGGAGATGCTAATCTGCACGACAACTCTTGGGCTGACTGATGTATTTGGTACTCTGTGTGGACAAAGCGATCATTAGGTTGTTTCACGGGTCTACAGGATTCTTCACGTTGCAATTGCTTCACAGTAAGACATCACCCCAGAACGCGATGCAGGTCTGATCGGTTACAGGCAAATACATGGTTTCGATTCGGACCGGACAGGTCAGCATTACGGGCAACTTTCGAGAGAACAATGAGGACAATCTCGTTGTCGACCAAGCGTCCCGTTATTTCATTGTTGCCGATGGAATGGGCGGACAGAACGCGGGTGAGAAGGCCAGTCAGATGGCTGTGGAACTGATTCCTCAGCAGTTGGAAGCTCGACTCGATTTCGATTCCGCCAAAGCAGCCAGTGTCGTGGAATCGATTGATGCAGCCGTGGAATACGCCAACGCAGAGATTATGGCTCTGAGTGAGCTGGATCCTTCTGCAAGGAACATGGGAACGACAGTTGTCTTTGTCGTGCAGGTAGGTGATCGGCTGTACGTAGGTGGCGTCGGTGATAGTCGAGTCTATCAGCTTCGAAACGGACAACTAATCCAGCAAACCACCGACCATTCGCTGACTCAGGCACTGCTGGATGCCGGGACAATCACTGCCGAAGAAGCTGAAAACCATCGCTACAGGAATGTGCTCTACCGCTACCTGGGAACACGGGATGGTGCGACAGGGACGGATGCTCAGGAGATTCATCCGAAATCCGGCGATCGTTATCTGCTGTGTACCGATGGCGTGACCGACGGCATCGACGATGAGACTGTTCAAGAGCTTCTCATGTCATCTGATGATCCGTCCGAAGTTGCTCGAGCCATCGTTGATGGGGCGCTGGAAGGTGGATCGCGCGACAACATCAGCTGCGTCGTGCTGATCGTTGATTGAATTTTGTGCCTACAGGAAAAAGCGGCCTTGAACGAGTGCTCAGGGCCGCTTTTCTGCATTGCACGTTTCCGGTGTCGATCTTCCCGATGCGACGAACCAGTCTAGCGTGGGCGAATGACGATTTCGTGAATGACGGGCTGCCGAATGACGGTTCCGTCTGTCGTCCTTTTCATTGAAATCGCCTGATGAGTGATGACTCGTTGAACGTTCCGATGCCCCTGCCACTGTTCCGGCTCGACGATCGGCTCGTTGCTCCCGGATGCCGTCGGGAAATACGCTCCACCCAAAGACCGAGTGGCAGAGATCTCACTGTAGGGTGACGGCAGCCACGCGTGAGGCTGAAGATCTGGTTTTGGAGCTTCCGGGACAGGTGGCTGCAGTTCGAGTTCTTCTTCTTCGAATTGCGGTACAGGATCTTCCAGGAATGGGTCTTCCAGTCGCTCGGCAAGGCACGGATGGCGATCTTCGTTGCATTCGGCTTCTGTATACCAGTCGCCTGCACACTCGATGTGTTCTTTCGGAGCACCACATTCCGGTTCGATACAACAGTGGTTTTCTCCACAGCATTTATCTGTTGTACAACATTCGTCTGTCGTGCAGCATTCCGACTTGCTGCAGCAGCTGTCGTCCCCACAGCATTGCTTCTCTTCGACGCAATCTGTCTTTCTGCAGCCTTTGAATAGACTAAAATTGCACTTCTCCCGAAGGCAACTGAGCAGACCAGGCTTCTTATCGCATGATTCTGCACAGTCATTCGGACTGCAGCAGGATTCAGTGCTGGTGACGCAGTTGTCAGCGGAACAGCTTTTGTTTCCGCCGAAGACTTTCAGAAACCCAACGCTTTTCACATGTGACACACCGTATGCCGGCGGTGCTGGTGGTGGGGGGCCCGCTGGAAGTGGTTCGGGTTCAGGTGAATCGTATTCCTGCTGCGGAGCGGGTGGGCTGGTTTCGGCCGCGCGATAATTCTGCGTCCGTGTGTCACTGGTCGTCGCGCAACCTGACAGAAGGAAGATGGCCAGGACGAATACGTTGAACTGACTGAGGTGTCGCATCATGACATCCCTTCCGCGACATGGATCGAACGCGTCCCGCAGCCGAACTGTGGTTCACCGAAACGCGAGCAGGGCCTCCTGCCAGTGTTTGTGTCGACACAAAATCGTGGATGTCAAACGCGGATTCGGCACAAACAGCCATAGCCGGACCGAATGGCGTATATTCTGCCTGCCGTAACAGAAGCTCACCTCAGCGAAGCTCTGACTGTCTGGCAAACGGGGCGTGTATGGTTGACTTTGCGGGCGCCTACCAGCCCTCGGGAGTCTCCGGTTGCTGCCAGGCACTCATTCCGCCGTCCACAAACAACATTTGACCGTGTATGTGTTCGGCCGCATCGCTTAGCAGAAAGACAGTGGTGCCGGCGCACGATTCCGGTCCTGGAACCTGACCGTTTGGTGTGTGCAGTTCCATCCACCGTCGGTCAGAATCATTATCAAGTGCGGGGGCTGTCAGCGGAGTGCGGATGAGTCCCGGCGCGACGCCGTTGACTCGAACGCCCTGTGGCGCGAGGCTAACGGCTAATGAGCGAACCATCGATTCAACGGCTCCTTTGGAAGTGTCGTAGGCGACGTGGACCGGTTCAGCCAGCCGGCCATTGATCGAGCCGGTCAGGACGACTCTTCCAGCGATCCCGTGCTGAACCCAGTGCCGGGCAAACTCCTGCACGAGAACGAACTGGCTGGAAACATTCAGATGAAGCGTCTTCTGAAACGTTTCAAAATCCATTTCCAGAAAAGGTTCATCGATGTACGTCCCTGCATTACATACCAGCAGATCAATTGCGGGTTGCTGCTGCAGAACCTGTTTTGCAAGGTCACGGGCGGATGCGGGGAGATTGGTTGCCAGGTCAGCCAGAACGACCAGCGATGTTGTGGTGGATACATTATCGGTTGGACGGCCATGGCGAATCACGGTTGCTCCCGCATTCTCCATCGCGTCAGCCATGGCTGCTCCAATGCCCAATGTGCTGCCGGTTACGAATCCGAATCGATTTGCGAGGCTCGTCATTCCGCTGATCCGCTGAAGTATCCTGCCGTTGCCCGTGTTGGCTGGATGAGTTGCAGGCACGCGTAGGCTGCGTGCCCTGTGAAGAGTCGTCCTTATGAAAGAAGCCCGGCTTCGTATGAAACCGGGCTCCTGTCCTGTTCAGATTACTGCTTCGCGGGAACTACTTCAATTCAGCGTACAGCCAGCCATCGTTGCTGTTCAGCAGAAATGTTCGAAGCCGAATCGTCTTGGTGTCTGATGCCACTACGTCGACAGCATTGTCCAGTCGTCGTTCCGGCAGGCGTGCCGTCAGGATTCGTCGGATCTGGTTCGCGATTCCGGCTCGCTTCAGAGCAGGAACCGGTTCGAGTGCAGTCGTACGGATCTCTGTAAGTTTCTCTGGCGGGGTCAGCACGATTTCCTGACCGTCGACTCCGATTCCGATCGGCACTTCAATTCTGTGTTGAGGAATCGGATCCTTGCCTTCCTGAATGATTCCCGTTTGCAGAACGAGGACGATGGTATCATCCTCGAATCGGATCCGGATTGAATCGGCTTCGTTTAGGGCGAACGTTGCTGGAGGATCATCCGATGCCGGTTCCTCAGCAGTCGCGTTGTCTTCACCGAACTTGATTTCTCGTTGCAGAAGATCGCTTAACGCCTTACTGAGTTCGTCGAAGAACTGATCCTCCGGAATCGTCCGGCCATTCATTTCCAGTCCGTCGATGATATTGTTCAGTGCCGTTTCATGAAGCTGAATTGCTATTCCTTCGGGTAGCGGTGAGAACGGTTGAGGAGTCCCACCCAGACGTGCTCCGCCGATGGTGCGTGAGCTGATGCCAAGGTGTGATTCGCTGGAACGCGATGAAATCGTGTCTGGTCCGACCCCCTTGTTGTTCAGTCCATCAAACAAGTCTTTTTGGATCGATGCGTTGGCTTCCGCGAATCGTTCGTTGACTTCTTTCACGAATTCCGGCATCGCCCGGTCTGCGATCTTACGAGCAGCAATCTGTTCTGACTGCCCTCGCTTTTCTGCCGCTTTCTGGCGAGCGATCTTGCGGGCGATGGAGCCAAAGATTGGAATCCAGTCGAGGTCTGTTTTGACACCCACTGTTTGGTTGCGAGTCTGGACATCCATTCTTGCCTGGCCGGATGACAGGGTTTGTCCATCGAAGTAGACCGGCGAGTCAACGACGAATGAGTGCGTGCCACGAGTGAAGATAGTTGCCGGTTTTCTGCGTCCCTGAGTATTGGACCTGATCTGGCCATTCAGTCGCAGAATGAAATGCCCCTGACCTGACGATCGTTTGATGTCCGCCGTGACGCTGGCAGTTGTCGCCTGTGAGCCGGTCACCCACGCTCCCAGAATGCACTCTGCGATTGTGCCGTGATCCGTCCGATAGTCATTGACGAATCTGGCAAGCATAGATTCTGATAACGTCACGTGCATGTTGTGGTTGAAGTACTGACTCATGAAGACCGGACGAATCGCTGACATAACGGCTTCGTTCTCTCGCAGATCCCGCCAGGCCGCACGTGCGGCGTCGGCATCTGCTGCGCTGCAAGTGTCTTCGTAGCGATTCGTCGCCGCAATGATGGCTTCGACGCGTGCCTTATCTTCATCCGCCAGACCTTCGCTCTGCATGGCTTGAATACCGGCAGACACCAGATCGATCCGACGTTCGACAGCGGATCGGATTGGTTTCAAAGCATCATTGGTGAGCAACGTTCGCAGTTGCTCTGCTGCTGCCAGACGTTCACCCGGACTCTTGCCTGCGCTATAGAGTGTTGACAGTCCGGCGGAAACCTCAGTGATCGCGGCTTCCGGCAGGCCACTACCAAGCGAGCGAGGCTGAAACTCGCGAGGCAGCGAAAGCACATCGTCTGCACGCGATGCGGAGTTGGTCACGGTCAATGTGGCAACGGCGAGTATGCTACAGATTTGCGAGAAGTGGTTCAGGAGGTTTCGCCGGTGACTTTTGGATTGTCTAACCATCAGGTTCTCCATCTGTATCTGCTCCGTAATCTCTATCGGTTGGTCCGACAGTTCAGGCTGTACGTTTTGGGGATCATTCAACGATGCCGCTTAGAATACGCTCGCGCCCCATGGGGTGTATTAGATGCATAATTCGCAAGAGACGCAAACTACCGAAATGTGCTCAGTTACTCAGTTTTACAATTGCTGTTGGTAGGTCACCGGCACTGACCTTTGGACTAAGCTCAGGAGGAGTCGGAGGCCATGAGACGCTCTTTTAAGCCAACGTTCTGTTGACTGGTCGATACGTCGATTGGTGCCCGGATTTGTCTTTGGTTCCAGACAGTGGTTGCCCGGACAACTGCAGCTTTGGGCACGCGACGTGAGAGTATTGCCCGGCGGCAGCAATAGGCTGTGTGGGTACTCCCCCGTGGGTTCGGCGGATTCGGCCGATGGGGCGTTCGGGAGTGTGGCGGTAGCGCGACGTTTGCAACTGAGCGTGAGAATTGCGGTTCCCCAATACCAGGAAATGACGAAAACTAACAATAGCTTCACAAGACGGGCATCCTCGGGCTGACGCAGCTCTTTGGAAGAAGAATGAGTTGAACTGAGCTTTTTGACACTTCGCTGACGGGAGATACCAAAGATGGATCTCTATCTGGCTGCAACCCTGATCGCTCTGGCCTCATTTTGGGCCTTGATCGTCGGTATCCGTCTGGGCAGGCAGGCGTCACGGAAGACCCAGGTGATTGTTCAGCTGTCAGTGTTCCTGATCGGGATTCTGTATTCTCTGTTTGCCTGGAACAGGCCGGTTCTCACTCACTTCGTGCCTCACGCAGAACTAATCGTGTTGGCGAACTGGCATCCAGTCATTGGTAGTTTCTTTGTCGGAATGTATGTCACGAGTAACCGGGTGAGACTGTCACGTCGCTTGCTGATGGGGACGGCCACCCTCGCACTGGCTGGGTACGCCATCGTTGCGCCGTTTGCTGGCACGCCGCCCGAGTGCATATCATCCGATAGTGGTAAAGTTCTGGTCACTCAGTCGACACCGCATACCTGCTCGGCGGCGGTGGCCGCATCGCTGCTGCGCATCCATGGCATACCTGCTTCAGAAGGAACCATGGCCGAGCTGTGTCTGACTCGTCAGGGAACGCACTGGATGGGAGTCTATCGTGGGTTAAAACTGATGACTCAGGACAGTCGATGGAATGTGGTTGCGGAGCCGTTTAGTAGTGAAGCTGCCAGAAACCTTGGGAAGCGTCCCGCAATCCTGGCCGTGAACATCGACACCGACGATATTGGCCCGGCCATTGAACATGGGTTTTGTGACAACGCCGGACATTCTGTGCTGGCTCTTGGGCCAGCGAAGGGAGAGGGAGTGGTTGTGTTTGATCCGGCTCCAACCTACGGCATCGAAACCTGGAACAACTCGATGCTGGAGTGTGTTTCCAGCGGTGTGATCCTGAGTCTGGTACCTCGGCATGACTGGAATGCATCAGTGACGGTCGCGTCACGCGTTAGTCGGTTAAGCCAGGGGCATGGCCTGGTCGCAAGGTTCAATGTCGGCCAGATTCACTGATGAAGAGTGAGTAATTCCTTGTGCGAGGGGATGTTGGGACGTCAGTACCCGGCCGGTCGGCCATGCTTCCGTGGATCGCTGCCGCCTCGGACTCCATCCGTTGAACGTGAGACAGCCTGATTGACTCCTGCTGCACTGATTGTTGCTGTTGTATGCCCTTTGAGTTCAAGTCCGCCGCGGACGTCGTCGCGAATGGCTTCTTCAAGAAAGAGCTTGTCCGGGAACCATTGATGATGAAATCGTGGAGCAGCGACAGCCTTCTTCGGTGGCATTCCAAAAACAAGATGGTTGAGCGTTGCCTGCAGTGTGGCAGAGATGATTCGCGGTCCGCCCGAACCGCCGGTGGCCAGAATGGCCTTGCCGTCTCGAACAATGACGGTGGGAGACATGCTCGATAGAGGTCTCTTTCCGGGCGCGATGCCGTTGGCTTCGCTTTGCAGCAGGCCGAAGGCGTTAGGTTTGCCCGGAAACGCTGAGAAGTCATCCATTTCGTTGTTGAGTACGATGCCATACTCCGGGACAACCACGAAACTGCCGAATGCAAGGTTGATCGTTTCTGTACAGGCAACGGCGTTGCCCCGGCGATCGATCACAGACAGATGACTGGTACCGGCGTCAACAGGAGTGAAGAAGCTTCCGTAACTCTCGTGAGGCTGGACTGTCGATAGTTCAATACGTTTTGCAGTTTCGACGGCCGTTTGATCGCTCAGCAGTCGCTTAATGGGAACGGGTACGAAGTCGGCGTCTCCAAGAAATTCCGCACGATCAGCAAACGCATGCTTGGCTGATTCAGAAACGACGTGGATGTAGTCCGCGCTGTTGTGATGGAGTTCATTCAGCGAAGTCGCTGAGCGATCTTCCCAACGCTCAAGTGCCTGAAGCGTCTGGATCAATGCGATGCCTCCACTTGAAGGTGGCGGCATACTGTGAATTGCTGCGCCGCGAAAGTTGCCGCTCACTGTCGTTCGGACTTTCGGACGATATTGGGTGAGGTCGTCCATCGTCATGATGCCGCCTGCTGCTGCGGCCTCACGACTGACAGCAGCCGCGACTACGCCTTCGTAGAAGGCCTGGGAGCCCTGCTGTACGATCGCTTCAAGAGCTTTTCGTTGAGGAGAAAAGAAGCGGTCTCCTGCAGTCCATGGCTTGCCATCGTTTAAGTAGAGCCGGAGCAACGTCGCAAATCGTTGCCTGTATCCCGGGTTTTGGGCAAAGGTGGACAGAACGCCGGCCTGAACCTTCCGGTCATGCTCATCAACAGGAATCCCTTCTGCTGCGAGACGAATGGCCGGAGCAATCAGTTTTCGGAGGGGCTGACTTCCGAATTCCTTTGCGGCGAAACACAGGCCGGCAACCGTACCAGGAACGGCAACAGCGCGGCCGCCTCTAATGCTGTCTGATTCCACACCGGCTGAATGTTGAAACATATTACGCGTCGCTCCAGCCGGAGCGACTTCGCGATAATCAAGTGCCGTGGCCTGTTGGGTCTCCGCATTCCAGATGATCATGAACCCACCGCCGCCGATTCCACAACTCGCGGGGCGCACAACTGACAGTGCAAACGATGTGGCAACCGCTGCATCAACGACGTTGCCCCCCTGCTGAAGGACTTCCAGTCCTGCCTGACTGGCCAACGGGTGATCGGCCGCGACGACTCCATGAGGAAAGACGTCATTGGCGTGTGTTCCGGAGGAACCAGTCCACACACTGAACAGCAGCAGGAGAATATTTCGTCGGCAGGTCATCGACTGTGAACCTCGTGGTTGGGGCGAGCGTCGTCGAGAGTTCATTCGATCGGGAGGACCCAGATGTTGCGAAACCGAATTGGGTTGTTGTGGTCCTGGAGATAGATCGGTCCATCTTCCGGACCTTCGTCGACCGGATGAGCGCGAGTCGCGTATGCTAGTTCCTGGTGATCGTGGACCTTTACTCCGTTGTGCATCACCGTGATCCATGCGTCTTGGGTCTTCCTACCTGCGTCGTCATAGATCGCTTCGTGGAATTCAACGTCGTACGTCTGCCATGACAAAGGCGGAAAGCACATGTTGATCTTTGGTGGAGCGATCGTATAGATGCCACCGCATTCGTTGTTTTCACCTTTGAGTCCGAATGAATCCAGGATCTGAACTTCATATCGCCCCTGGTGATAGCAACCACTGTTGGCTCGCCCCTGCCCTCGGGCGTACGGCATGTACGACAGCAGAAACTCCATATGCAGCTTGTAACTTCCGAATTGCTGTTTGCTGGTGGCGCCCTGCTTCAACAGCCCATCCCCAGACAGTCTTCCACCGATGAAATGTTCTGCCGTGGAACCGTCAAACAGAACGACCGCTTCGGCAGGCGCCTTCTTTCCCAGGGTGGGGCTCTTGCGTGTGACCTTCTTCAATATGCCCAGTAACGCGTCGGATGAGGAATACACAGTCGCCGTGCCATCCTTGATGGTCGCTCTTCCGGTGCCGTTGTCTCCCCGGATCTCCAGAACACCGTCCGAAGACTCGCCGCTGCCCAAAAACTTTGTTTCGTCAGAGCCACTCCATCCGTCACCCGGCAGGCCTCCAACGTAAGCGACCGAACGAAACTTTCCGCCCCCACTGGCGATGATCTGAAGTCCCAGGTGAACCTCGCCGTTCTCAGAATTGATCTTTCCGGTGTACTCCCCCTGCAAAGCGAAATCTGCGTCGGCCCTGTCCGGTCTCAAAGTGGCTGACCTTTCGTCCTGTCCAGAGCACGTCGCGGTAACGAGGATCGCTGACATCAATAATGGAATGGCTCTCATAGAGTGTCTTTCAACTGATGGTGAATACAGAAACAGGATCGCGAACCTGGCACCGTCGACTGGCGATATCGCGGACTGGCCTGCGATTGTGGATTGAGAACGTTCAAAACTGAATTGAAACAACGGTGGATTCTCAGTATCCTGCGTCGCTTCTGCGGCAGTGAGGGATTCTGCTCGCAGTCTGCTGCGTTGCTGACTAACGTAGTAAGTGTCTGTTAGGAAAGAGTTTAGGCAATGAGTACACTCAAGAAGAATAAGCGAATCAAGCGAGCAAAGAAGCTTGAACTCTACGGTGATTTGAAGCCTGCCCGAGGAAATAATGTCACTCAGCGCGGTAAACCAAAGTACCTCGGCGGAAACGGACGGCAGACGACTGGCGTGACGGCTCGGAAGTTCAAACGCAATCTGCAGAAGATTCGGGTTATTGAAAACGGGCAGGTCGTTCGTCGTCGAGTCCCCGTCAGCATGATTCGATCGGGCCTGATCGAAAAGCCACAGGTCAAAGATCCTTTCGCCCTGCCAAAGGACTGAGGCAACTGCTGGCATGAACTGAAGACGCAAAGCCGGGCTCAATCGAGTTCGGCTTTCTTGTTGCGCACTATCAATGTGAAGAAGAGGTACCCGCGCAGGAAAATGACTGGCCCGTTCTATTCTTCCTGACTGGCTTCCAGAACAGACAGAAACGCCTTTTGAGGAATCTCCACTGCGCCGAACTGCTTCATGCGCTTCTTGCCTTCTTTCTGCTTTTGCAGCAGCTTGCGTTTTCGAGAGATATCTCCACCGTAGCACTTGGCGGTGACGTTCTTCCGGTAGGCAGAAATTGTTTCACGTGCAAGGACTCGTGTGCCAATGGCTGCCTGAATGGCGATTTCAAACTGGTGCCGAGTGATCTCTTTCTTGAGTCGCTTGACCAGAGCTCGGCCTCGTCGATCGGCTGTGGACCGATGGACGATGGTTGATAAGGCGTCGACTCGGCTGCCCTTCACGAGAATATCCATCTTTACCAGATCAGCTGCCTGGAATCCGATGATGTCGTAGTCCATCGTGCCATAGCCGCGCGTGACGCTCTTGAGCTTATCGTACATGTCGTACACGATTTCACTCAGCGGAAGTTCGTAAATGAGCTGCGCTCGTTGCGGCCCAAGGTACTCTGTGTTTTTGTAGATGCCTCGTCTGTCCTGGCACAGTTGCATCAGTGTGCCTACGTTCTCAGCCGGAACGATGAAGTTGACTCGAGCAATCGGTTCGCGAAACTCTTCAATGATGCCGGCGTCGGGAACATCCTGCGGATTGTCGATGATCTCGATTTCTCCGGTTCGCAACAGGAGTTCGTAGGTGACGTTGGGGGCTGTCTGGATCAGGTCCATGTCCTGTTCGCGTTCCAGACGCTGCTGAATGATTTCCATGTGCAGCAGCCCGAGGAACCCGCAACGGAATCCGAAGCCGAGTGCGTCACTAGTTTCCGGTGCAAACGAGAAGCTGGAATCGTTCAGTGCCAGTTTCTGCAACTGGTCGCGTAGGTTCTCAAAGTCCGTTGCATCGATCGGGTACATCCCGCAGAAGACCATTTGCTTTGGCTTCTGATAACCGGGCAGCGGTTCTTCGGCCTGATCGTTCTGCAACGTGACGGTGTCGCCGACAGTAATACGACTCAGATCCTTCACACCGGTCAGGATGTAGCCAACCTGTCCAGGTCCGAGTTCATCGCAGGCAGTCATATCCGGGCGGAACTGTCCGATTTCAATCACTTCACTCGGCAGGTCCTCGCGCATGAATCGTATCGTGTCGCCCTTCTGAACGCGTCCGTCAACGACACGCACATAGGTAATCACGCCACGGTACTTGTCGTATTTGGAATCGAACACCAGCGCTTTGAGCGGTTTGTCGGGATCTCCCTGAGGTTCCGGAATCTGTTTGATGATCGCTTCAAACACGTCCTCAATATTGGTCCCCGCTTTGGCACTCACCTTGAGTGCTTCAGTTGCGTCCAGGCCCAGAACTGTTTCGACTTCTTCAAGGACTTCATCGATTCGCGTGACCGGAAGATCAATCTTGTTGACGACGGTGATGATCTCCAGATCGACCTCAATGGCCGCGTAGGCATTGGCAACGGTTTGCGCCTGCACTCCCTGAAATGCATCGACCAGCAACAGGGCTCCTTCGCACGCGGTCAAACTTCGGCTGACTTCATAGTGGAAATCGACGTGTCCTGGTGTATCAATCAGGTTCAGCTCGTAGACGTCGCCTTCGTAGGTGAAGTTGATCGTGACCGATCGTGCTTTGACGGTGATGCCGCGGTCACGTTCGATTTCGAGGTCATCCAGAATCTGCTCACGAAACTGCCGTTCTGTGATTGTGCCGCTCTTGAGCAACAGCTGATCGGCCAGTGTGCTTTTACCGTGGTCGATGTGGGCCACGATGCTGAAGTTGCGAATGAATCGCTTGTCCATGATGAGCTACTGAATTGACAGGTGAAGGTTGGGGGAAGAAGGATCGGCCGATGTGAGGGGCATCAATTCCGTATTGCGAAGCAGAGCATGGTACCGACTTGACCGGAACGGGGTCGAGAGCCCGAGTGTTGGAATCCCGGCTGAAAGAACGAGTTCCAGGATATTACCCGACGTTCGATGCTGCAACCGCGATTGGAATGTGATTGATGCCGTCTCCCGCTATGCTGGACAATCCAGGCAGCCAACATGGTGAGGAGCGACGACACAGATGGAAGAAGCAGCAAAGTCGACGGAGAGTCACGACTCTTCTGTTAATAGTGATCGTCGTATGGCTGCGGACGTCCAGGAACCGCCTTCCACGCTGGCCGGAATCCTGAAGCAAATCGGCCCAGGTCTCATCATCGCCGCAAACATTGTGGGATCCGGCGAATTGATTATGACCACGAAGACCGGTGCCAGTGCCGGGATCGTGCTGCTGTGGCTCATTATTCTTGGCTGCATGGTTAAAGTGTTTGTGCAGCTGGAACTTGGACGCTTCACCGTCAGCAGTGGTGAGACGACTCTCACGGCCTTGAACCGCGTGCCGGGGCCTCATTTGTTTGGTCTCAACTGGGTCGTGCTGCTGTGGTCCATCATGGCGGTGGCGACGGTCGGTCAGCTGGGCGGAATTGTGGGTGGTGTCAGCGAAGCGGTTGCTGTCACGATTCCAATCTACGGTGACTATCAGGAATCGGTGCAAATCCCGGCAGCACACAACATCGTGGCGTACGCAGACATCCAGTTGGCAGACCCGACGTCGGCCAGAATGAGCTGGGTTGGGAGCGATCTGGATCGATTGCCTAACGGAAAGGAATTGCTCGATCAGGCTCAGCTGGTCGTATCTGCAACAGACGCCGATCAGAAAGCAGAGCGTCTCGATCAACTTACGTCGATGATTCAAATAGACACATGGGACAACCGTATCTGGGCAGTGGTGATCGGAATCTTCACCGCCATCGTGTTGTTTCTGGGCCGCTATCGTCTGATTGAAAATTTCTCTGTCATTCTCGTCGTGTCGTTTACATTCATCACGATTGGAAATGTGATTGCGCTGCAGTGGACGCCCTATGCCATCGATGCGTCGGATCTCATTCGAGGTATGTCATTCGGACTGCCGGAAGGCTCTGATGCCATTCGAACGGCTCTGGCAACATTTGGGATTATTGGTGTTGGGGCGTCGGAACTGGTGATGTATCCATACTGGTGCCTGGAGAAAGGCTACGCGAGAGCTGTTGGACCAAAGGATGATTCCGATGCCTGGCTGTCACGAGCGCTGGGATGGATTCGAGTGATGAAGTTTGATGCGTTTGCGTCAATGGTGATTTATACCCTGTCAACGGCCGCCTTCTTCCTCATGGGAGTGGCTGTCCTGCACGCAGACGGACGCAATCCGGACAACCATCGACTCGTGTCGACACTGGCGGAAAGTTACGTCCCGGTATTCGGCGACTATGGGCGAATCCTGCTGTTGATCGGAGCGATTTCTGTGCTGTATTCAACGTACATGGTTGCCAACGCATCGAATTCTCGCGTGTTCGCGGACTTCTTTGGCGTGGTTGGCTTGTCTGATCAGCGTGTCGAATCGAAGCAGCGACAGTGGCTGGTTGGAGTATTGTCGTTTTGCCTGCCACTCATTTGCGTCGTGGTGTATCTCGTGGTGAAAGCTCCGCTGCTGCTGATAATGATTTCAGGAGTCTGCCAGAGCTTACTGTTGCCTGTGCTTGGAATTAGCGCCTTGTATTTTCGATACGGCGAAACAGACAACCGACTTAGTCCCGGACGCCTATGGGATGCGGCCCTGATTACGTCGTGCTTTGGAATGCTGATCGCCGGCGGATGGGGCGTCTACAAAGTGCTATCGAGCCTGGGGTGACATTGATTGTGCAGCGTTGACGCGCGTACAACTGGGTTCCGTTATTCTGTCGAAAGCACGTGTTTGCCAGACATGCTGATCGTTACGCTGTCTTCTCTGACAGAATCGACGGGATGAATCCCAGTGTGGTAATGATCCGTCTACTGCCGCCAGAAACCTACTGCTGCCAGAAGTTGCGGTCGAGCGTTCGGAAGTTGATGGCTTCGCTGAGGTGACGGTCTTCGATCATTTCTTCGTCATCCAGATCGGCGATGGTGCGGCCGATTCTCAGAATCTTGTCGTGAGCTCGCGCTGACAGGCCCATATCTTCCATCGCCACCTTCAACAGTTGTTCTGCCTGTTTTGCCAACTTGCAGTACTTTCGGATTTCACGTGCCTTCATCTTGCCGTTGACGTTCGTCGACTGACCGTCAAATCGATGAAGCTGGCGGTCGCGTGCGGCGACGACCTGGTCACGCATTTCCGTACTGGATGTGCCAGCTTGTTGATCTGATAACTCGCGAAAAGGCACGGGCGGAACTTCGATGTGAATATCGATGCGATCCAGCAAAGGCCCGCTGATGCGTCCGAGGTACCGTTCAATCTGCATCGGAGTACAACTGCACTGCCGTTTCGGGTCCGCTCGAAATCCGCAGGGGCACGGATTCATCGCGGCCACCAGCATCAGGTTCGCCGGAAAAGTGACACTTCCCATCGCACGCGAGATGGTGACGCATTGTTCTTCCAGAGGCTGGCGCAGAACTTCCAGTGTCCGGCGATTGAATTCCGGAAGCTCGTCCAGAAACAAAACTCCATGATGAGCGAGACTGATCTCGCCTGGTTTCGGAATACTGCCGCCACCGACGAGTCCCGCTTCACTGATTGTATGGTGTGGCGAACGAAATGGTCGACGCAGCATGAGCGGCTGGCCGGCTTCAAGTTGAGCGACCGAACTGTAGATGCGCGTGGTCTCCAGGCTTTCTTCCGGCTGAAGTTCCGGAAGAATCGTACACAGTCGCTGTGAAAGCAGTGTCTTGCCGGTACCGGGACTACCGATCATCAGGATGTGATGGCATCCCGCTGCAGCGACTGTCGCGGCGCGCTTTGCAGATTCCTGCCCCTTCACGTCGATGTAATCGATCTCATATTGGCCGTAGTCGACGCGAGCGCTATCCCAGCTGAATGTGACCGGCCCCAGCTGAAGCTGCCCCGTCAGAAACCCGACGGCTTCCGCCAGTGTTCCGACAGCGATGGTGTCGATCCCTTCAACAACACCGGCTTCCTGCGCGTTCTGTGCCGGGACGACGATGTGTGTGCGACCCGCGTCCCGAGCCGCGAGTGCGATTGACAAGGCTCCTTTGACGGGGCGAAGGCTACCATCCAGCGCCAATTCGCCAACGAACACAGCCTCTTTGTGTGCATCCGCTGGTTCAATCTGATCATCAGACGTCAACAGCCCGAGCGCGATTGGCAGGTCCAGAGACGCCGCGTCTTTTGGCAGGTCAGCGGGCGACAAATTGATGACAATCCGGTCCACAGGACGTCCGTAACCGCTGTTGACGAGAGCCCGTTCGATGCGATGAGTGCTCTCTTTGACGGCTGCTTCCGCCAGCCCGACGAGAATCGTCTTAGGCAGGGCGCCGGGGGAAATATCGACTTCGACTTCAACCGGAAGAGCTTCAATCCCAAGCAGAGTATACGTAGCCAGCCGCGACAGCATGCAGTTGATCCGGTGAACAGTGGGCGTCAGTGGCAGAATTCTGACGAGCCACCATCACAGATGCAAACCAGCGGCAGGTTGTAACAGATTCAATGCAAAACCTTTCATGCCCCGGCACCGCAATCGCAACGGCATCAAGAGTCATTGAACCATTTCACGCGCTCTTTGAACGGTTGACGAGAATCGGGGTTGCCAGTTGCCGTTGATGATTTGGCGCAACAGCCGCTGGCTCTTCCGTTTGTTGCCCTGGGTTCGATGCATCTCGGCGTGTTTGAGCAATAGATCGGGATTCGTTTGCTGCAGGTCGTACGCTCGTTCCCAGGCGATGTCGGCCAGAGCGAGTTCATTGGCCTTGATCAGCTCTTCGGCCAGTGTTTTCCATGAACCGGACTCCCCTGCCCTGCCTGCCAGTGGACTTGTCAGGTAGGCCCAGGCGAGGTCTCGACGATTGAGTTTCCTCAGCAGCTCCGCTGTCATCCGACAACACTGAGTGTCATCATCATCAATTGACCGCCACTGATCGGCGGCCCGAACGATTCGAGCCACCAATTCTTCCGGAGGAGGAAGCTGAAGCGTTGCCGCCGCATCAATGATTTCTTCAAACTTGTTCATTAGTTTGGAGTAGCTGGCTCGAATCGTCTTCAGGTTCACGACGTCCGTTTGTTGTTCAAACTCAAGAAGAACTGCCTTTTCAAGTCGTTTCAATGCCGTCTGTTTCTGACCAGCAGGGTCAGCGACTTCGGAAGCGTAACGCCACAACTCAGCGGACTCTTGCATTGACTCCACTTCCAACACACGATCAATCAGGTCATTTGCGCTCCCGGAACTGATCTGCTGCAGGCTGCGTGATGCCAGAATCGCAATTTCAGGACGTTTGTCGATTTCAATAACAGCCAACACCTCAGTAACCAGGTCTTCGGCCAACTGAGAATCCCCCTGAGCTTTCAGCTGTTCGCTGAACCAGATGGCTGTACGCAGTTGCTGGCTCTCGATCAACTGCTGGCCGGCGGAGTGAATGACTCTGTCCCATGATTTTTGTCCGTTGTTGCTGACATAGAAGTTGCGAAGTTCAGCGTCCAGATACGGCAGCCCGTGAGCCTCAATTTGGTCTCTCAGCATTCGCCGGACAATCCTGCGAGCCTTCTCTGTGTGACCTGCCTGAAACAGAGATCGCGAGCGTTCCTGACGAACAAAAAACTTCAGCCCGCCATGTTGTTCAAACCGTTTGGCGGCCGCTGCAAATTCTTCGCCGAACTTGTCGATTGGCAGTGAACTATGAACAGCGCTAAGAACGGACCATCCAAGCTGATCACTCTTGCAGCTGGCGATGAACGTCAAAGCAAGTTCCAGCTCCGTTTGGATCTGGGACTGAGTGCGGTCATTGGTGGCGATGCCTCCCTTCCATCGGGCGATGAGATTCCTGGCCGTGGCGATTCGATGAAGGAAACTTTCTTCCGGAGCAGCGATATCGAGTTCTTTGGCGTCCGAGTAGTCCACCTGAAGATTGACCCATTGGCGGACAAACTGCTGCAGTGCGGAACCTTCTGCCGGTGGACGGAGGTCAAAGGATATGATTCGACCATCAGTGTTCGGATCGGTGTGTTCACCCGTGAGGAATCGAGGGGATCGACTCAACAGCACGTAGAAGCCCTCACGGCGGTCGCCTTTTGCAAAGAAATCATCACCAATGATCTGCACGACTTTTCGTTCATGGCCTTCAGCAAAATGGCTGGCCAGTTTGTGAAGGGGATCGTCGGATTTGCTGTCGAAGGTGACCGTTCGATATGGCAAAGGCAGAACGACGAGGTCTTCGAGTGACGGCTTAAGATTCGGTGCATCACACGCCTGACGTTTCCATTGTTGTTCGGTGATGACATTACCGTCCTGGTCCAGCAGGGTGATCTTGCCATCCTCTGTGAATTTTAGGGTTTGCAGGATGTTGCCGGATGCTTGATCGACAGCCTGTTTTTCGACCACGCGCCCATTGCGAAACACAAGATGAATCATCATCTCGGATTTCTGCGGCGTTGCGTCGTTGTTTTGCTCATCTGTCGGCTCTACTTCGACCGCCGCTCGGTTTTCCGCCATGAGCGGAATCAGGCCGACGGTGTTGTCATCAACCTTGACGATATCGAAGCTAAGGGCCAGTTCTTCAACCGACGGCAGCAGCCACGGAATCAGTGATCGAATCGTTTCAGCGTGAAAGTGGCTGTGGGTTCGACGAGCACCCAAACCGATTTCCGGGTAGAGGTGCAACAGCGTGTCTCCATCACAAACAACTTGCTCTTCGAGTCCTTCGGAAACAATTCGGGTCCAGGCGTAGTGTCCTTCGCCGTTACAGGTGACGGTGAGTGGCGGCTCGTTGTCCGGAGTCGGAAGTGTGACGGTTTCCCACTGAGCACTTCGAGCCAGATTGATAGGCGTGGTGGCTTCAGGATCCACATTGCCACGTTTGGCAGGAGTCCTGTCATTACTCACCGTGTCCAGCACATGCAGGACATCGGCATAGGTCGTGTTCATTCCAGGTGCGTGGGAAATGAGATCGCACAGGGTGGTTGTCCGCACCAACCCATTGCTCAAACGTTGCGGAAGATCGTGATAGGTTCCACCGATTTGGAACTCTGGAAAGGCCTGACGCAGTAAGAGGTTTACCACACTGCGAAGTTGGATGTTGTCAACGTTGATATTGACTTTCTTAAGAAGACGCACATCGCTGGGATGTCTCAGGACAATCTCCGGAAGAATGGCTACACCGTATGTTTGAGAAAGGTGGCGAAGAACATCAAACAGCGGCACGTCGTGCAGATGCAGTGAGACGTTTTGCTTCCATCGTGGATCTTCCTGGATCGATCGACGCCTCCACCAACGATCACTTAACGCCGACCAATTCCTGCCTGTGACTGGCTGAAGCGCGGCAAAACTCTGTTCAACGCCGTTCAGTTGCGTCAGATTCTGCCGGAGCTTCATCGAACTCGATTCAAACAGGGTTTGCCAGGCATTTGGTTCTTTGTTGAAGTTCAGATGCCAGAATCCATCATCCCACTGCAGTCGGGCATCACGCCATCCCCGTGGTACCTGTTGATAGGGATAGAATGGTCCAATGTTCGGAGAAACAATGTCGTTGTACCGTGGTGGATAGGTGACCGCTGCCGAGTTCGGTTGCTGAGGGTGAAACTGCCAGGCGTCAGACGGTGGCCCATTAATTACATGCAAACCCTTCCGCACCGGTTGGGGAACTGCTCCCAGATGCGGCAGTGGCTGGAGATGATCGTGCAGGCTGAAATCCAGAGACAGTTGTACAGTCTCTGCCAACTGTCGTCTGACCGTGACAGGTACAGGTCCAGCGGAAGGTCCATTGCGGAGTTCAAATTCCTGCAGCTCCGAGTCGATTGGCTGCACGCGAGAACGGACCAATGCGTCCATACTTTCGCCTGTTGGCTGACTGAATCGGGGCGTCCATCCGAAGCTCCTCGTGTTGTCTGAAGAGCTGACCAGGTGCAAACCGATTTCGTGTTGATTGATTGGCATGCCCCACGGCAATGAACCGGTCCCTACTGCGGTAGGTGGACCGTATACGCCAGATAGCCGAAGCCAGTATGGCGAACCCATCTCACGACGCATGTGACTTGTATCGGATTGCGGTGTCGGTGGGTGTAGAGACGTGATGGTCTTCAGCAGACGAGTTGTTTCATCGCTGTGATCGGTCGCTCTTGGTGCATCGCCTCGCCCAACAGGCTCATGTACGACTGCAATCTCATCTGGGCACGGATAGAGGGCCCAGTGGTCTTTGCGACCTCGATCAATACCGTACTGAGCGTACATCGCTTCATTTTCGAGGACTAACAACGAGGTGTAGGGACTCATTACGTACATCGATTTGCTGAGTGCGATGATGTCGTCCTTGTGGGCGGCGGCGTTTGTGGCAACCCAGGAATCGATGGCGAGTTTTGCCCACGTCCGAGGCAGATAGGTGGCATCAACCTGCACATGACGGACTGCCACCTTCTTCTGCCACGGTTGCTGCTTGAGTGTTCCATTCAGCGTGACGGATTTTGGTAGTGGAGCGTCGCGTTCCAGACGCATAACCGCACAAATCTCTTCGCCGTGTACAACCGTGTCGGTGAACGTGTGGAAAGGCTGAGCGTCCGCGGCTGCGTCGGCCGTAATGTTCATATCCAGCAGTCGAGGGGCATTCAGAGTGGATGACAGTTCGAACGCTCGCCAGGCAACATCTTCGTCAGGATTTATCTGAGCGAAATAGCCGCCGGTCGTACTGGCAGCTTGTTTCATGAACGAACGCGACCAGCGATTGCCGACTCCCACGCCCACATACGCGGTGTGCTTCGGAAGCTTCTTCAGCAAAGCGTGTTGCCGATGTTCTCCCAGCACGGGCAGGGCCGAACCGGTGTGGACCAGAATGTTCTCTACGTCCTGATCTGAAACAAAGTTGGCGGATTTGACGAATGCTCGCTTGAGATCCAGCGCGCCGATGAGATGCGTCCGTTCCAGAAACCGGATGGCGTCCTCAATGTTGGATGCGGTGCAGGCGACGGCTTGTTTTTTGAATGTCTCAGCCTTTGTATTCGCTGCGACAATACTGAATGTGTCAGTGTGTTCCGCGTTATCCAGCAAAGTGCGAATGACTTCGATTTGGGTGCGAGCCAGCAGAGGATCACGATCCGCACTGGCTTCGAACAGGATGATCCAGTTTCGTTGTTGTTGGTTCGCCTCTGCGGGCAGCTCCGGGCGATGCCGCAGCATCAGATACCGGTGCCCTTCGTGTTCGGCAGTACTCCAGGCCGCATCGCCTTCGTTCAATTCTTCGGTCTTCAGTTCCAGTACCAGGTCGCGATCCATACGGCTGTTCGTCTCAGCGGATTCCAGCAGTAGGTCGTCTAATTCGACGGAAGACGTCATCGGATGAGACGGGCTGGACCACCGGGCATATGAGCCATCTTTGACTCGTACCTGTGCTGACCAGTCCCGAACGACATCCATGTTGTGCCCGGCAGGAAACCGATAGGACGTTCTTCCGTAAGCCGTATTCAGCCGCTGTGTGTAGCTGAGGATAATTCGCTTTTCCTGACGTGATTCCAGTGGGAAGACTCTCATCTTAAACGTGCTGCCATCGACCCATTCCAGCAATGCCGGGTCCTTCATCTTTGACACGATGTGTTCGAATGTGTTGCGAGCGTGCTGACGTTCGGCCATGCCTCCTTCCATGAGCTTGCCGTTCACGTACATCGCCAGTCGGGAAAGAGACGCGTCGGCTGGCAGGGGAAAGTGGAATGTGCCTTCAAGACGTGACGATGTGTGGTTGAAGTAGGTTTGGTCAATCGTTGTGCGAGCAAAGCCATCTTCAATATGCACATCGACATGGTATTTGCGGAGGCTGAGTTCTATTTCCTGTCCGGACGGATCGACCGTGATGATGGCTCCTCCGGAATATTGGCTGGGCGGTAGGATAGATCCTGCCGCGCAGATCAGATCGCGTGTCCAGTTGAGTGCAGCTGACGCACGTGGCGATGATTCAATTGTGGTCGGTGATTGCGAATCACCACGCGCCGTCAGCTGCTGGCCTGCTTTCAGGACGGCCGGCTGGCCGCTCACTTTGACTTTGCCCTGCGTGACGAGCACATCTGTCTGCTCGGGGTGTGCAGCTACGGAGAACTTCGTTCCGAGAGCCGTGACGGTTCGCTGAGGAGTCGTGATCTCGAAGGGGGTTCTTTGCTTGCCGTCAAATTGAGGAACGACTTCGACGAATACCTCACCCTTTGAGACGTGAACGTGCCGAGGTGATTCAACGAGGGCCGACGTGCCGGTGTTGACATACAGGATTGAACCATCGGGGAGTGCAAGCCGCCGCCGTTCTTCAGAGCCTGTGCGAACGGTGCGTCCTACCTGAACTCGTTCGATTGGCGCCGGTGAGAGAGTGCGTGCCGTCATCCAGTCGCTTCGAACCGTTTCCTCGTGTTGCTGCTTCTGGACGGCGTGCTGAGACTTCGTGTCGAGAGAATGTGATGCTGTGGCGATGAGGACCGTCACAAGACTCAGGCTGGCAACAGCCAGGGCGATGACGGCTCCGCGTTGTTTTGGTTGAGGGTTTGAGTTGTCAACAATCCGTTTCATGACAATCTCCGTGGGGCGTGTTGTATTGTTGCGTCGTTTGCGAAGGCGATTCGTGGGGGCCAACTGTTGTGATTCGTGAATCAGTTGGTCGGTTGACGTGAGAATGCGGGTAGCCTGTCTGTCGTCCATTTCAATGGCAGAGGTATCTGCCAGGAGCTGTTCAATCCGGGCATCCGTGAGCTCATCCGGACCGATCGCCTGCGACAAAAGGCGGCGGAGGTCAGCATCGTTCGGGTTGTGGTTGGATGATGGTGTCATAACGACGTCGACAGTGGTTTCAAAAAGCCCCGTTGGGGGCGACATTAGGTGTTTGTGTTTCGAGTCAGCGGAGTGCCACTGCTCTGGGTCTTCCGACTTGTGTTACCTGAGACACCGGGCTCGCGCCCGGTGCTAATTGAGGGACAGCCCTCCGGAACTGGGAGCCAATAGTTCGTTAATGGTTGGCCCATTTGAGAGTCAGGGGAGTTCATGCCCACGTTCCTTCAATTCTTTGCGAATTCGATTCATCGCACGTTTTCGGTAAACACGAACGGTGGACGGTTTCATTGAAAGCTCCTGTGCCAGCCAGTCACTGGAGGCCACATCATCCTTTGACATGGAGTCGGCCTGTACGATTTGTCGCTGGACGTCGGGGAGTTGTTCAATGATGTCTCTGAGGTCCATTGTGAGTTGTGTGGGGTGAGTGAGATTCTTCGCATGGCCGTTAATGGGTGGTGTGATATCCGGCTGGATGAGGAAGTCGCTGGGCTGTTCCATCTGCCGAGCTTTTTGCCAGCCGAGTCGCAGGACGTCGCGAGCAGCATTCTCCACAATTCGGAAAAACCAAACCTGCAGTGATCCGCGAGAGGCGTCGAAACGTTCGCGAGTCGTCCAGAGGCGGAACAGGCCGACAGAAATGACATCTTCGAGATCCGCTTCACACAGAACGCCTGAGTATCGTTGCTTCAGGACTATTATGATCTTTGGCCCATATGTGTGCAGCAGATCCTCCAGTGCATGCTCATCGTCGTTGAGCAGCCTGGTGGCGAGATCCATCTGATCAGTGTTCTGCATTCATTCGGGCCGACAGCATCGTTGACTGGCTGGAACCGCATGAGCAGTTCTGTCAGTAATACGTAGACGCGTTACATTTGAGTCGAAAAGACAAATCAATCGAAAGACCTGGTCATGGATCCATTCAATCAGGATACAGCCACACTGTTACGAGATTTGCTCCGGAAGCACAGCCATCGCATCGTGTTTGCCGAAAGCTGCACTGCGGGGCTGATCGCGTCCTCTCTGGGACGAATCCCCGGGGTTTCTGAATGGCTGGCCGGGTCCGCTGTCGTGTATCAGATTGAAACCAAGGCCGAATGGCTGGGTGTTGATCGGCAGGCTCTGGCTGATCCCGGTCCGGTCAGTCGCGTCGTGAGCGAACAGATGGCTCGCGGAGTGCTGGAGAAGACTCCTCACGCGACACTGTCAGCCAGTATCACAGGGCACCTGGGGCCCGATGCTCCCATAGAACAGGATGGTGTCGCCTGGTCCAGTATTGCTGTTCGATCAGATGATACTGTGTCCGTGGTGTCGAGGATGTTGCAGCTGGACGACGGATTGCCTTTGGGTACAGATCGCATCGCAGAACGGCGTCACCTGAGACAAATCAGGGCTGTGCGTCTGGGCCTGCAGCACTGTATTGATGAATTGACTGGCTGATCGAGGATCGACGGACGAAATGTGATATCCTAAAGCTGCACAGTTGAAGCGGCGGTCTCTTCAGGATGCATCTTAACCGACAGGAACAACGACGTTTCATCTGTCATGCGTGACTGGTGAATTGCAGTGTAAGACAGATCATGACGGATCAATCAGGTACTCTCACCACGGAAGACAATTCGGGCAGCGCATCGGCGATCAGCATTGCGGCAGCATTGACGACAATCTGGCTCGTCTTCTGGTTTCTGAATCGTGCGCAGCCTGATCAGATCTGGTTCGTTCCGTACACCCTGTCTCAGGTTGCCGTCATTTCGATCGTCATCTGGCAGGTTTGCGATCCATTCGCGGATGCTGCTCAGTGGGTCGGTGACAAACTGCAGCTTCCTGGATCGATACGGGGTGCGACACTCGACGCAGTGGCAAGTTCGATGCCTGAGCTGTTTACCGGAGTGTTCTTCGTCTTGATGGCCCTGTCTCATGCTGGTGGGGCCGAACATACGGACGCTGCTGCAGCAGCTCAGGCAACGATCGAAGCCGGAGCAGAAGGATTCGGAGCCACCATTGCCACCTGTGCCGGCAGCGCTGTGTACAACATGATTCTGATCCCTGCGTTTTGCGCCTTGGCGATTTCGTTTTCTCGCCCGTCCCGACCCACGATCGATATCGACGATGAAGTGGTCTCACGCGACGGTTTGTGGTTTCTGATGTGCCAGATTCTGTTGATCTGGTTTCTATTCGAAGACCAGATGATGTGGTGGATGGGCGTGTGTCTGATTGCCGTCTACATCGTCTACATCGGCCTGTTGTACTTTGACGCCAAACAGCATCGAGTCAAAACGGCGTTTCTATACAGTTACATGGAGGTTCACGGTTGCGAACAGCGTGTCAAAGACATGATGGCCATGATGCGGGAGAATCAGTTTCGAGTCTCGGCGGCACTGGTAATGAGGGCTCAGCAGGACTTCGACGCCAGAAGAAACGGTGAAGCAGACAAACAGAATGACGCAGCCGACGTGCTGTTTGGTTATCTCCGCATTCCGCTGAATACGCTCACCGTGGCAGGGATCCTGCTGTTGTGCATGTTGATTGCAGCGGCTGCCTGCTATTTCCTGGTTGAAGCAACGATTGATACGGCTCGTGTCCTGGATGTGCCACCTTTCTTTATTGCGGTGATTGTTGCAGCGGCGGCGTCATCGGTGCCTGACACGTTTCTGGCGCTCGGAGCGGCTCGACGAGGCGACGATTCCGGCGCAGTGTCCAATGCATTCGGATCGAACATTTTCGATATCTGCATCTGCCTGTCGATTCCGCTGCTGGTCAATTCCTGGATGACCGGGTGGGAGCCAGTCAGCCTGCTGCAGGACGGAAAACCCATTCCGGGTCTGGAAGGCCTGAGAGTCCTGCTGGTGTCGCTGACAATCGTGAATCTCATCATTATGTGGCACAACCGTCAGATCACCCGCACGAAGGCGATCGTTATGTGCGGTCTGTATGTCATCTTCGTCGGGTACGCGGTACTCGGCTCGCTGGGCTATCTGGTCTGACGCGTCGTGGGTCGCAAACAACAGCAGCCCGTCACTGAACTTCAGTGACGGGCTGTCTGATAACTGCAATCCGGATCAGTCAGGAACGACTACTTGCTTTGCTCTTTGTCCTTACGACGTTTTTCCAGGACCGTTTCCTGAATATTTTTCGGAGTCTGGCGGTAGCACTTGAATTCCATGCTGAAGGAACCTTTGCCCTGCGTCATCGAACGGATTTCGTTGGCGTAGTCAAACATTTCCGCCAAAGGAACTTCCGCCAGGATGATGCACGTTCCGTCAGTGACTTCCGAAGAATTCACGACCCCGCGTTTGCTGGACAGGTGACCAACAACCGCTCCCTGGAATTCATCAGGAGTTTCGATTTCGAGCAGCATGATTGGTTCCAGCAATGCCATGCCGGCCTTGTTGAGAATCGATTCACGCATGGCTTCTCGGGCGGTCAGTTTGAACGCCATATCCGACGAGTCGACATCGTGGTAGCTCCCATCCTGCAGGATGATCTTCACACCGACGACTTCGTACTCGCCGAGAGGCCCCTTATGCATCTGGTCCTGGAAACCCTGATCGCAGGGCTTGATGTATTCACGGGGAATACGACCGCCGGTGATCTCATCGACGAATTCGTAGCTCTCCTCTGCGTCTTCCGGAAGTGGTTCCATGACGCCGACAACGTGGCCGTACTGTCCTGACCCACCGGACTGCTTCTTGCGTTTGTGATTGAATTCAACACGTTTGGTAGGCCGTTCTTTGTAGGAAACTCGTGGCTCACCGATGACGCATTCGCACTTGTATTCACGCTTGATACGTTCGATGTAGACGTCCAGGTGCAGCTGCCCCATTCCGGCGATGAGTGTTTCGTTGGTTTCTTCGTCACTCAACACATGGAATGTTGGATCTTCTCGACGGAAGCGTTCCAGTGCTTTGCCAAGTTTGTCCGCGTCGTCCCGCTTTGCAGGTTCGATGGAGAGACGAATAACAGGTTCGGCGACGTAGATGTTCTCCAGTGACAGCTCAACGCCATCACCCAGGAAGGTATCTCCGGAGGCACAATCGACACCGACAACCGCGACGATGTCACCCGCATCCCCGGCTTCGATGTCTTCACGGTCATCAGCGTGCATGCGCACAATTCGGCCGACTCGGACGGACTGGCCGGTACGTGCGTTGACGTAACTTTGGCCCTTCTTGAGCTGACCCTGATAGATTCGCATATAAGTCAACTGGCCGAATGCTTCGACAACGGTCTTGAAGGCCATCGCGACCATGGGGTCTTTCTTGTCGTTGGATAATTTCACCTGAGGTGGCTTACCTTCTTCGTCAAGTTCGGCGTCTTTGCTGTTGTCATTTGCAAAGACTTCGACATCCGTCGGGCACGGCAGGTACATTGTGACGGCGTCGAGTGCTTCCTGGACGCCTTTGTTCTTGAAGGCAGAACCCATCAGCACGGGTGTCACCTGTTGTGCCAGCGTGGCATCGCGGATGATCCGTCGTACGTCAGCGAGTTCCGGTTCGCCTTCTTCAAGAAGGATTTCCATCAGGCCATCATCGAATTGCGACAGGGCTTCGAGCATTTCCATTCGTGCTTCTTTGGCCTGGTCCAGCAGTTCTGCCGGAATCTCGGTGCGTTCGACGATTTCGCCTTCGTCTCCCTTGAAATAGACCGCCTGCATGAGCACCAGGTCGACCACTCCTTCGAAGGCGGATTCAGCGCCAATCGGAATCTGCAGAGGAACCGGATTGGTCTTCAGCTTGTCTTTCATCGCCTGCATGACCTTGACGGGGTTGGCTCCGGTACGGTCCATCTTGTTGATGAAAGCAATGCGGGGAACGCCGTAGCGTTTCATCTGGCGGTCGACAGTCAGCGACTGGCTCTGGACTCCACCAACAGAACACAGAACGAGGATCGCTCCATCCAGCACGCGCAGGCTGCGTTCCACTTCGACAGTGAAGTCGACGTGGCCGGGAGTATCGATCACGTTGACGACGTGTTCGGGGATCTTGAGCTCGTCGTTCTTCCAGTCGACGCGTGTGGCTGCGGACGTGATCGTGATACCACGTTCACGTTCCAGTTCCATGTGGTCCATGGTTGCGCCGCCATCGCCGCCTCGAACATCCCGAATCTTATGGATACGCCCGCAGTAATAGAGCATACGCTCTGTCAGCGTCGTCTTTCCGGAATCAATGTGAGCGGAAATACCGATGTTACGAACACGACTCAGATCAGTCATTTCTCCAGCAGTCCTGTGTAGAACGCCAGTGTGGATGGCAGCCCCTGTTGACAAAAAGGACTGCACAGAAAGTGGTTGGGGAGCAGCCCGTCGATGGTGGCCTGGTGGCCTGACCGCTGCACGCGAGTGTCACGTTGCCTGATCACCAGGTGGAGGTCAGGTGCGACGTTGATCCAGAATCTGAACTCGGGGCTCAGATTCAATTGTTCCTACAGAGCCGACAAACGACTTGCGGGTTCACGCGACTGCAGACGGAGGTTCCGTACAGCCCCGCGAGAATTCGAATGGCGAATACTATCGGTGCATTTTTTGCTGTAAAAGAGCGATTAGTCGGGATTCCGGAATTCTCGTGACGTTTTCCGTCGCTGGGAGACTCGGCTCTGTCGAATTTGCTCTGACATCGACGGTCAATCACGCTCGTGCGGCTGTCAACGGACCATCTGTATCTGCCGGTCAACCGGCCATAGCAGCTGGACCATCATCATCCAGAATGGGCTGGAATGCCTGCCTCAGACCTCGAATGCCGAGAAGTGCCGAGGCGTGGTCAGACGCTTCGACCCGTGTTACGGGGGACCTCACAAAGTGATTTGCGTAGGCAACCACATAGCGATCGAGTCCGGGAAATCGGCGGAGCCTCCGTGAGAAGTCGCGAAAATCAAGATCCTCATCATCAAGCTGCACGAGCAGAAGCTCGATTTCCGGACGTTTGGGCATGTCGTACATGTGAGGATTGGGTGGTTTTCGGTGGGGTTGGTCGAGCCTCCACCGACTTGCCTGCGGTTCATTCTCCATTGTCGGATTCCCTTCCAAATGGCGTGTCCATGCTTAGCTGAGAAACTGCAGCAAATTCGGCTGCATCAGCTGGCTGACTGCGGCCATGGTAAACTGTTGCAGATTCAATAGTTCCTGCAACTCCAACGTTGCGGCCGCCAGATCGGCGTCTGATGTTTCTGCGTGAGCGGCTATCTGTTCCAGCTGGCGATCTTCCGTGCGAGAGACAAGCTGATCCAGATTCTCAATTGTAACGGATTGTGCCCCAATCTCATCGAGCAAATGTCCTTCGACGCGCTCAATTTCAATCAGGCGTCGGCCCAGGGCGTCGCGGTGTGCGTCGGGGGGACGCGTTCCACCGCTGAGGAGTTCATCGCGCAGCTCAATCAAAGCAGTGAATGCGTTTGATGTGCCGGTCAGCTCGATGTCAGCAGTTCCCGTTCGCTGTACGGCGGACGTGTCGAGGTGCACGATGGTACCGTCGAGGCTGTTAGTGATTTGTTGATTCGATGAGAAGTCGATGGCGGTTGTCGTGACGCCGCCATCTGTTGATACAGTGCCATTCGCCAGAATGTCCACGCTACCGCTGAAGCCGGGGGTAATCGCTGTGGTGTTGACATACGCCACATCACCGCTCGGTCCCAGCAGTTGCAGGTCTGTGTCTGCGGAAGTAAAGGCGATTTCCGGTCCACCGTTCAGCGAGATCGTACCGGATGCACCCGTGCCGCTGGTATCGTTAATGACCAGAGTGTGAGTCCCTGTTGCTCCGACGATTGTGTCGTCTGTTGCGGATGACGCTCCCGCCGTGACGCCGCCTCCTGAATAACTTGTCGAAGTGTGGACGACTTCCAGTGTTTGAACGCCTACGGCTGTGTCAACTCCTGGCCCCGCCGCAATTCCGGTGTTTCCCACAACAATCGTGTCCTGACGATTCGCTGAAAGAAAGATGCGATCTCCGGGAGCCAGCGCGGCGCGATCTGCGTCGCCGGCGAGGTGCAGCTGGGTTGCGAACGGAGTTCCGGAGTAAGTAACGCCGGAACCGGACTCATTCAGTTCGAATGGCTGTGTTCTGGTTTCCGTCCCACTGAACAGAAAGCCGACTTCGTCGGATGAGTTTGCAATGTTGATCAGCTGGTTCAGCAGGCCATCCACTTCCTGCGAAAAGATCCGTCGTTCGGACTCGTCGGTCGCCTGATTGGCTGATAGGGCGATTTCACGAGCGCGGACAAACAGCTGATGAGCATCTCGCAGCTGGACGTGCGCCTGGTTCAGCCGTGAACGAGTGTGTTGAGTCGCTTCGATACTCGCTTCCAGCCGCGAGATGCGGTCTTCCTGAAGCAGAGCGTGACGGACGGCGAGTGGATCGTCCGACGGTCGATGCAGTCTTTCACCAGTCGACAGCTGTTGCTGTGCCTGCTGAAGTCGGTGCGCCGTCTGGTTCAATCGCGTGATGGCGAAATTCGTCGTCAGACCTGGAGTGGATCGAATGGTCATAAGAGTCGAGTCTTGGGCTATCGTGCCATATTGATAAGTACGGTGATTGTTTCGTCAATGACGGAGACAAAACGCGCGGCCGCCTGGAACGCTCGTTCGACTTCCAGCATTTTCAGGAGTTCCTCATTCGGGTCGACTCCTGAGACGGCATCGCGGTCGATCTGGAGGCGTTCGCCGAACGCAATCAACTGATCCTGCTGATTGCGAGCGTGTTGGACATCCAGCCCGGCTCCTGCTGTGAGGTCGGCCAGGCTTTCGACGTATGTGCGGTCCAGCAGAGCTTCATGTGAGACGTCTCGCAGACGAGCAAGCGCTGCGATGTTCTGTGCATCTCCGCTCCGCCCTGTCGATGACACGGCAAGTATCGCTGGATCTGCCACGATGTCCGCGTTCAGTGCATAGGTTCCAGGAGTGGATCCTGAGAACAGACTATTGATTCCGAGTGCCGACAGAATTCCAGTCGTGTCCGCATTGGCAGTGGTCAGCGTGGAAAATGTGTCGGCAGCTGCGACCGTGCCGGCCGAAAACGCGACGGACACGCCGTCAATGATGGGCAGCGCCGTTCCGGCTTCGTATCCTTCTCCCACCTGCAGTGTTGCCACGGTGCTGCCGGTCTGGTCACGTACGATCGCTGTCAGTCCCGGTGTAGTGCCGATTTCGCCTGGACCGGAGAACGTGACGTCAAGTTGCCCGTTGGTGTCTCCGGTCCACAATCCCGAGAACTCAGGGCGAAACGTACCGCTGACTCCGGACAGACTTGGGTCGTTCTCAGGCCGGCCTGCGAAATCAATCAGCTGGCTGCCGCTTCCTGCGAGCGAGATGGTCCTGGTGACGGGATCGAGGAACGCTGAAATGCCGCCGGTGGAATTGAGCCGATTGACAACGTCGTTCAGGGAATCGACATCGGGGTCAATTGATATGCGGTAAGTATCCTGTTCGCCATTTGAGGGATTGGTAATCGTGTACGTGAGCTCGCCTGCCACGATTGGGAACGCCGTGGCAGTGTCACTCAGTGGATCGTTGACGCTGCCAACCGGCCGAGTTCCCTTGAAGAGCTGCCTGGGTCCATCAGATGGCAGCCCCAATGCATGCTGTTGATCGACGTTTCGAATCAGTTCACCGGTGAATGTTCGAAAGGTCTCCCGCACGGCGGGAATCGTTTCGTTTGCCGCATCCAGCAGGCCTCGTAGTTTGCCGGATGAAATCGGGATGACTGCCTGGTCCGATTCGCGGATGACCTGGAGTTGTCCATTGGAATCTGTCGTGACGGCAAGGTGTCTGTTAGGTCCGGTGCCGGTGATGCTGATGGCTCCACCACTGAGATAGACGACATCTCGTCCGTTTTCCTGAGTCTGGATGTCGACATCCATCCAGCCGGACAGATTGGTCACTAACTGATCGCGTCGATCAAGCAGATCATTTGGCTGGCGACCAACAGCGCGTTCGTAGTAGATCTGTTCGTTCAGTTGCGCGATTCCGTCTATCAGCTGATTGACTTCACGTGTCGCCAGAGTTGCTTCATCCTCAAGCTGCTGTCCCAGGCGATAGAGTTCGACGTCGATCTGATTAAACTCTTCCACAAGAGATTCAGCTACGTTCAGAAACTCACCACGGACCGTGAGTTCTTGCGGGTTATTCGACAGAGCTTCCAGACGGTTGAAGAAATCCGAAAGGCGAGCGTGAACGGAATCTTCACCTGGTGTGAATAATCGTTCGATGTCTTTTGCGACAGACAGTTCTGTGTCAACCAGTCCCACGAGGGACTCATTTCGGAGGAGTGCGTCTTCTGTCGCAAAGTCGCGCAGTCGTCGGATGGTGGCGACATCCACGCCACTACCGACGATGTGGCTCCCAAGCTGCGTCCCGGCGCGCGTCACCAGCTCAGCACGCTGGCGGTGATAGCCTGGCGTTGACGCATTGGCAATGTTGTTACCGAGCGTTGTCAGCTGCAGCTGATGAGTCCGCAATGCCGACAGGCCGATGTCAAGTGCGTGCATATCTCCAGGCCCTACGAACGAACATCAAAGTGAACGGCAGCTGGTTGAACTGATTTGCGACCGGACGCGTCGTATCGATCGGATCCGACCATCCCTGTTGCCAGCTGGTAGGCCACAGCGTTGATCCGCCGTTCTTCTCCCTGAATGAGTCGCACGGTGGCGGACTGGCGAGACAGCTGAGTTGCGAGATGCGAAAGACGCTGACGCGCAGCCGCGATCGAAGGGCGCAGTTTCGGAGACACCCACGCGGCCAGTTGGCTCAGTCGAAGCTCGTCCGTCAGTTCCGGCACATGCGCTGCAATCTCAGCCAGAATGTGACCGCGTTCGGCGTTCAGTTTCTGAGTCAGCTCAGTGGCCGCATCCAGACGCGTCTTGAGGCGTCGCCGGTCTGCCGTTGACAGGTCTTCGCCGGCCATGTCCGTGAGCAATGAACGAATCGCCAGCATGGCGGCTTCCTGACTGTCCAGGTGGACCAGCAGGCGACGAGTTTCATTGTCGATGAGCATCCGGCTCAGATCACGATCTGCTGGCTGGGAGTGAGATGGTTGAGTCTGTGCTTGCATGTTGGTAAGCCTCTTTCGCCTGACGATGAGTGGCCGCCGGATCAGCAACGATCGGCGTGACGGGATCCTTGATTAGTTGCTGAATGCCGATGCCGCCGAACTCCGCGAGTTGGTCTCCCAGAAAGGAGTCGAACATACCGCCAAATGTGTCGGCGGCGTCGCCGGCAAACAGTCCTTCTTCCATGCCGGATGTTCGCATTTCCTTGATGAGCATCGACATGAAGACGGCTTCAAGCTGCTCATATGCCTCATCCTCACGACTCTTCAGAATCGATTCGGGATCACCATTGAGCGACATCGGCAGATTCGGTGTGATGGCGGAAAGTGCGTCCATGATATGTGTCCTACTTGAGTTCGATCGTGGCGTGCAATGCGCCCGATTCTTTCAGCATCTGGAAAATGATACTCAGGTCTCGAGGTGTGACTCCAAGGGCATTCAGTGATGCGACCAGGTCACCAACGGTGGCTGGCTCATTGACAACACTGAGGTATCCCTGCTCACGAGCAACATCGACGCGTCCTTCCTCCGTGACTGTCGTCTGCCCCTCTGAAAATGGTGCGGGTTGTGACACCTGTTGATTGGCTACAGTGGTGACAACGAGGTTGCCGTGAGCGATTCCGGCCGTCGATACCTTCACGTGTTCTCCAAAGGCAATCGTGCCGGTTCGTTCGTTGATAACGACGAGGGCGGGGCCATCCGGAACAATCAACTGTTCCTGGCAGGCGGCGACGAATTCGTGTGCTGATACAAACTGTTCTGTCGGATAACGGACCTCGACGGCAGCCGGATCCACAATGACTGCGGCGTCAGGAGCCATCAGGTTGATGGATTCGGAAATACGGCGGGCGTTCTCAAATGATGGTTCGTTCAGCAGCAGACGGAACCGACCTTCAATGAAGACTGTTGAAGGAACCTCCTGCTCGACAACCGCTCCGTTGGAGACTCGACCAACTGTGGGATGATTGACCGTCACTGAGGCCGCCTGTCCTCCGAATGCGCCGCCGTTGAGCGATACCGGCCCTGCAGCCAAAGCATAGACTTCTCCGAAGGCTTCCAGCGGTGTGGCAATCAGGGTACCTCCAGAGAGACTCGTGGCGTCATCCAGTGCAGACACGACGACGTCGAATTTCTGTCCCGACTTCGCGTGTGGTGACAGGACGGCAGTGACGGCGACTGCTGAAACGTTGTTCGTTCTCTCCTGCAGCTGCTGAATTAGTCGACGGGTGGCCGGATCGGCCCTCAGTCCCAAACGCTGCGCGTAATTGACCAGCAGACGTTTTGTCATCTGGCCCGTTCCGCCTGTGCCAGCGAGTCCCACTACCAGACCGAGACCGGACAGCTTGTTCTCGTGTTCCCCGGCCAGGGTTGTCACATCACCAATGCGGACCTGCGGCTGTCCGTGTGCGGGCACGGACGCTGCAGAGAATGCAATCGCGATCAGCAGGATGAAAAGACGTTTGATCAACATTCTTGGTACTGTTGTAGAAGTGTATGACTCGTTAGTTGGTGTTCCGCTGCCTGAGGCAGCGGAACGACTGCAATCAACAGAGAGTGCTAGAACGGCCAGATTTTGTTCATGGCTCTGCTGAGCCAGCCCTGTTGAGTGAATTTCTTTTCCGGGCCTTCCGGAACGTAAGACACCTGCATGTCAAAGATAAACTGCGAGTTGAGTGTGTTGTCGGGTCCGAGGTCGACCGGTCGCACAATCCCTTGAATAGTCAGAATGCGATCTTCGCCGGAGATATGAGTCGAGCGAGATCCCTGAACCACCAGGTTGCCGGCGGGATCAATGTCAATCACTCGCACCGTGATGCGATCCTGGAACTCACGTGTGTTGGAATATGTTGCTGCTCCGGAGAAACTGCGAGCGGTTTCCTTCGACGCATCAAATGCGGCCGCTGCGTCGCTGGTTCCGATGTCACCGCCAGTCGATGTGGCGAGGTCGAACGTGCCACTCGCTCCGGTCGATTTTCGCATGTCCTTGTTCTCGCTGTTGTCAACTGCCGTCGATTCAGCAATGATGACCGTAATGAGATCGCCGACCTTTCTGGCTCGTGAGTCTTCGACGAGCGATGCATGGTACGGACCGCGTGTCGCTCGATGCCGAGCCCACAGCGAATCAGCCTGCAGCGGCTGGCATAAGGCAGTTGCGCAGCTGGCGGCCGCCAGAATCTGCAGGAATCTTCTCTCAAGTGTTCGGAACATTGTTCTTTCCTGAAGAGTGTTACAGTCGGATTTCCACCTGACCGGCACCGGTAACTCGACCGGTGATGACCTCTTTTGACTCAAGGTTGCGGACTCTGATGACATCGCCCGCTTTGCCCGCTTCCAGCGCTTCTGCCGCCGTCAGTTTGACTCGAAGGCGTCCGCTGATCGCTGTGACGCTGACGTTATCGCGGGCTTTGACGAGCTGTTTCTGCTTTGGACTCGGAGCCGCCTGCAGGTCACGCAGGGCGATCATCCGTCCGGCAGGCAGCGCGTTGCGGACCTGGCGTCCAATGACCTGAGATTCTGCCAGCTGGTCAGCTGGACTGGCGAGAAATCGGTCTGTGAACTGAACGTCGCGCTCGTCGATAATGTGTCCGCGCGGCAGTGACGTGCGTGTCACTGCGACATGCTGTTTTTGAAACACTTCAAAACGACCCGAACGTGAATAGACGAGCTGTGCACCCCGCCAAAGACGCACCGTCAGAGACACGGTGCCAATTCTGGCATTCAACGGTGACTTGATTTCCACTCGCAGCCCCTTTTCTTCCTGCACATGCTTCGGAAGTGTTGTCATCATCGGTGAGTTCAGGCGAACGCGAAGATGAGAGACTGGCACGCCGAGTGCTGATTCCATCGTTGGAATCGCCGCATTCTCGATGTCTGAGTCGGTGATGATTCTGGGCACGCGACGTCGAACGACAGCTTTGGTCGCTCCGGTAATCTGGAATTCTGATGCGTCCAGCCCGGCCAGTCGCAGGCGGATGGCAACACGCGATCGACCAAACATCAGAGACGGTGTGTCGTCCGTCAGGATTTCCATGTCCAGCACGCTGAGTTGCTGCAGGAGCTTCGCATCAGTCGTATGAATCTTTGCGATATCACTTAGTTGCACGGAGTCGTGATCCATCGCCACGTCGTCGCGCAATTCAATCAACACCTGGCCAAATGCCGAATTGGCGGCTACCAGTATGAAGCAGATTGAAAGAGTTCGCATCGGACCAATCATTCGGTCTACCTCACAATATCGACAGAGGTGGACAGCATTTCGTCGCCAGCTCGGATCGCCCGTGAATTGATTTCGTAGGCACGCTGAGCAGCGATGAGCGAAATCAGTTCGGTGACAACTTCCACATTGGAGTTCTCAAGGAAACCACCACGAATGATTCCCACGCCGTTTTGCCCAGTGGGAGCCTGAGTGTTAGCCCCGGAAGCAACTGTTTCTCGAAAGAGATTGGAACCTTCACTCGATAGACCTGCTGGATTCGGGAATGTGAATATGGGAATGGTGCCGAACGTTGACGTCGCTCCTCCAACTTCACCCTGAACGGTCCCGTCCGTTCCGATGCTGAGGTTCTGAGCATTTGGCGGAATGTTGACTCCGCCACTCACGATCAGTCCGTCTGAATTCACCAATGCTCCGTTGGGATCCATTCGAAACGCGCCAGCTCTTGAGTAGGCGAATTCTCCACTCGGCAGCTGCAGCTGGAAGAACCCATTTCCTTCAATCGCTGCGTCCAGAGGGTTGCCGGTTTGTTCGAGGTTGCCCTGTGTGAAGTGCTTGGTCGTACTGACGACGCGGACACCGTTACCGATCTGCAATCCGGTCGGAGACACCTGTCCAGTCGCCACTTCGTTGCCTGGCTGTCGAATCGTGTTGTAAACCAGGTCCGCAAAGTCCATGTGACTGCGGCGAAAGCCGGTGGTATTGACGTTCGCCAGGTTATTCGCCGTGTTGTCGATCAGCAGTTCCTGAGCCTTCATTCCTGTGGCGCTCGTGTAGAGTGCTCTCAGCATGTTGTTCCTTCCTTCTCCTGAATGTTTCGGGGCTCAGTTGTTTCTTCGGCCTCGCAATGCCTCGTAAGTCATTGCCTGCTCACGCGAACGAGAGCATGGAACCCGGCGATCGTCAGTGTTCGAGTTTCGATGAATTGCTTATCAGTTCAGGTCGATTCGTTGTTCGATGGATCTGTCGATGGCCGAGAGTACCTTGGTTGCCGCTTCGTACTGCCGGGAACTGACCATGATGTTGACCAGCTCATCGATGGGTGACACATTCGAACGTTCCACGTATCCCTGCAGAATCTGAACCTGGGCATCCTGTCTCCCGGCGTCGCCAGGATCTGAAAACAATGAAGCTCCCGCTGTCCTGAGTTTCTGTGGGAACTCAAAACTGGTGAGTTCCAGTTGGCCGATTGCTTCTTCGTTGACCGTGACGCTTCCATCCTGACCGACTGCGATAGACGATGGACTCGCGTCGGCTGGAATCGTCAGGGCACCGCCTCCCTGACTGCGGACTGTGAGACCGTCGATCGTGACGAGGTTGCCGTCCGAGTTGACGTGAAAACGACCGTTTCTCGTGTAGAGTGGGCCGTCCGGCCCATCAACTGTGAAGAATCCTTCGCCCTGAATTCCCAGGTCGAGTGGACGTTGTGTCTGTTCCAGAACGCCGGAGGAATGATCGACGTGAATCGTTGTTTCGGAGACGTTGGCTCCCAGCGTTTTGGAATAGCCGTTTGTGTCCTGAAGCTGGCTTAGTGCATGTTCGAATGTTGTCTGTTCAATGATGCGTCGACGATGTCCCGGCTGATGAATGTGCGCAAGGTTCTCTGACGCAATTCGGTGCCGGGCTTCGGCAGCGTCGAGAGCTGTGGCCGCGCTGTAGAGTCCTGAGATCATGGCATCCGTCCGTAAATGGGTATCTACAGAATCGGATGGTTTGAACGCGTCGGTATCTGCTAACACATCAGCAAACGACGGACTACGTGTTTTTCCCCATGCTGCCGGTCATGACGGCAGTGACGATCGTACGGCCTGCGAAAGCTGTTTCGTTCGACATTGGCGGTTGAATCGATGATACGGAGTACCGGAAATCCGCCTGCCGATGCCTAGGGTGTCGATTTCCCCCAGTCAGGGCCTGGGGCGCATGCCAGGCCGGAAAGAATGACCGTCGGGCGGGAAGATTTTTCCCTTTGTCTGATAGGGAATGACGCCTGTGTCTCGGCAAAGATTTATCCGGCAAACGTCTATCGCGCCGACTGCGTGTGGCCAACGTGGCGAATGGCGGAGCCGGTACGCTGGTTCGTCGGAGGCAGACGTGAAGCATGCATGCTTCGATGTTGAGGATGCATGCGTGGCTGCATCTGTGGTTGATACTGACGGCGTGGATTCGAGCGGAGTTTCGCGAGGAAGTCAGCCGTGCGGTTCTTTATCGTTCCTCCAAACTGCCGTAAAGCCTGGACACTGTTGCCAGCGACCGTAGCCGCCGATTGTGCCGTTTGCCGCGTTCGTGATCGCGTGTGTGGCCAGTGGCGCCGGTGCTGTTGACGGTTTGGAGTTCGTCGCACATAAGCGTCCGGAACGGTGACTCCAGCTGGATTTGGCGTGGGTGATGCTGGAACGGCTGCCGCGTGAACGTACCGGCTTTTTCGTGACTGTTGAGTGTGGGACGTTTGTTGAGCGTGCGTGGCCGATGTCTGTTGCATCGTACTGTGTTGCCGTGTGGTAGCTGACCGATTTGCTGGAGTGCGGCGTGGTCGCTTCGTTGTTCGACCAGGTTTCGCGTGCCCGTGAGTCTTCTTCTTACGCACCTGTGGTCGCTGGAAGTTCAGACCATAAATCAGCTTGGGCATCCACCGTGGGCCAGACCTGGTGTGAGATTCGTTGGGCTGTTGCTCATCTTGTGGCTGAGCAGCCGATGTCTGTTGTTCTATTGTACGAGTGACAGGCTTCGATCTGGTGGTCTGTGTTGCCGTATCGATGTGTGGAAGAGGATCGGTCGTCGGTGGCATCGCAAAATTGACGGTCTGTTCGAACACAGCAGGTCGAGCCTCTGTAGATGCCGCCGCAGGAATGATGATGGGGGGCGAGACCAGAGTTTCGTCGTTTGAAGTTGCATTCGCTGTTGCTTCAGTGGTCGCAACTGCTTGTTCGGCGTCTATGATCTGAGATGAAATCTGGCAGTCCCCTTCAGCGCAGGATTCATTGAAAACCGTCTGGTGCGACCATGCGCCATGAACCGTTGTTGGCGGGGTGAAGATCTGAACTTGTGACGGCTCCGGTCCGTTTGCTGGCACTTGAATTGGTGCAGGGTGCGGGATCTGGGGGGGGGCAGCCGGAGTCGCAAGCGGTTCAACAGGAGGTTCAGGCAGAGGAAGTTCCCGGGCCTGAACTGGTGGTTCAACCGCGGCAAACTGACTGCGAGAAGTGTGTGCAACCTGATGGGCCGATCGTTCCAGCAATTGGCGGTGTTCGTTAAGTGTTGCGCGAAACTCACGAATCAGATGTGCGGTGGATTCGTCACGATGAAGTTTTCCGGTGAGCTCGGCATCGGCTCGTCGCGACTCCGCTCGTAGTATTTCAACGGATTCCGTCAGTCTTTGCAGGCTGGTGTCAATCTGGTCCAGTTGACGATCGCGTTCCCTGAGTTGTTCCTGTACGACGTGATCCTGCGATGCGTTCCTGCGAGCCTCAGCCTGCTGCACCATTGCGGCACGCTGCACCTCCAGCATCTCATCGACACTGCTGGCTAGTCGTGATACTTCATCCGCAAATACAGTTCCGTCAACATTCACAGTGACAGGGTGAACCGTCACGGGAACGTACAGGCTGCGTTCGGTGGGGATCACATAGCTGTGAGATTCAGTTGACGGCTCGGCAGATGTGAATTCTTCTGCAGGAGCGGAATGCGATACGACCTGAGTCGTTCGATGGTGATTCTGCTCAGACGTCAGTTCGGCTGGCTGGTTGCCAGACACTTCCGCGAACGGGTCTGATTCGAGCGGGATTTCTTCGAACACATCGAGATCGGCAGATCCCATTTCGAGTTTCGGTGTCTGCTGTTGAGCAGACGGCGCAGAATCAGCCACTGCAGCGGCCTGGAGGGATTCTGAGTTTCTGAGGACGGAGATCAGGGCGACGGCCGCAAACGCACAGCAAATCACGGTGGCCAGTGTCATCAGCCTGCCACTCGTGCGGATATCAGAATTCGTGTTCATGGTGTCGCCGAGCAATCCTGCCGGATTTCAAAATCGTCCACGACGAGGGCGCAAGGCGCAGTCGTCCTGATCCAAAGATCGGCAGTCACTCGAGTCGCTCTAAAGCGAATATCCGGAAGAACCGTTAAAACCTGCCTGATTTACCAGGCTTCAGTTGCGTCCGGAATTCGTCAGTGTGGCACCACTTGCAGAGCTGCTGAGTCGGGGAAATCCGAGGTGCGCATGCAAAAAAGCAGCGCGATAAGGTCCCCTCAAAGCTCCCAGCTTTCCTTACCGCGCTGCTGTATCAACCGTCGAAACGGTGTGAATTGTGTGTTTGGTGGTGCCAATGGAGGGTGTAACCCTCCCGGAAGCGATTGCACCGGCATCACTCTGCAAACATAGGTCAGGGGTTCAGGGCGTCAAACTATTGTTGCGCAATTTGCCCAAACGGTAAGGCCTTCCAGATACAACTGGATGGTTAGCACATCCCCTCAGCAGCGTGAGGTTCTATTTGATCCGCTGAAAGATGAAGCAGTCGATATCGCCAATGCTGCCGGAAGGTCCCTGTTCGTCCATGACGACCTTGATTGTCTGAACACCTTCATTCAATTGGAGTCCAGAGTGCTCGATCGTCTTCAGTGTTCCCCATCCGCCGGTGTCAGGGACCTGAATTGGGCCGCTGATGTCCTTGCCATCGACTTCAAAGTGGAAGACACCGCCCTTCCTGTTGGACGCCACAGGCATACGAACTTTATAGGTACCCGTTTTCGTAACTTTGACAGTGTAGTTCAGCCACTCACCTTTTCGCGTCCAGCCGACTCCGTGACCGTTGGATGCATCGGAACGCTTTTCGATGTCAACCTGCGTGTCCTTTCGGTATGGCTCGCCGAGATTCTTTGCTTCGACATCATGGTAAGCCACGTCGGCTTCGCCTTCGTCGTAGTGTTCTGCTTCGATCTTTCCGGGTACCGGCTGAGGCACCTTCTTCCATGGCGTTGATGTTGCCGATGTTGTCAGCGTGATGGCAGCCAGAGTCATGGTGATGCATGTGGGGATGGTAACGGTCATTGATGATCTTTCCGCTTGAATGATAGACCCGGAGGGTCGGTGATGCGCCGATCTGCTCGCTGTGAGGCTGTCAGTTCAATGCGTTCTACTGAGCCAGACTGGCGGATCCGGCAACAGTAAAGAGTACCAGGATTCCCAGCCAGACCACACCCAGTCCATGCCAGAACCACCCGCAAAATGTGACACCCCACGAATACTCGTGGTCATATCGATCGGCAATGGCGCGCAGGAGCACGTATAATACGATGAGAACGGCCACCGTGACGTGGACGGCATGCAGGAAGATGAACACAAACGCCGCATGGCGAACTTCGGCACCGATGTCCATGACGGAGGCCTGAAACAGCAGCGTCAGGCCGTACGACTGCACACTGATGAATGCCATGCCGACGAAGAGTGCTGAGAGCAGGCAACGTCGAAACTCAAATTGTTTTTCGAATCTGACGAACATGGATGCTCGAACGAGCTGCACGCTGCCTGCAGCCAGAAGCACCGTGCTAAGAAGGAACGAAACGATGAATCCCGTTCGGTTCCATGAACCGACGGTTGTCGTAGTTGCTGTCGCGACCCAGGCGAGGAATGCAGCCAGCAACAGCAGCACGGTGGCCGTCGCAAAGAATGTGACCGCAAACACCGCCGGCTTCTGCAGCTGACGTGCGATTTCCTGTCGAGTTTCAACGGCGTGCATCGAGCTGGACCAACGTCATCAGGGTTTCAAAGACTCATTGTCTGGCAGGAAATCAGACCGCTGACTTCTTGCTGAACAGGATGAGTGACGCGATAGGATTCTGCAAGCGGACTGGCTCCGGGCGATATCTGAATGAGCTTAGTCATGAACAGCGCGCCGCTGGCGTGTCGCAGCAGTATGGTATTCCGTCAGTTATCAACTGAAATCAGCAAGAGCTAATCGAGATTTGCCGCGCGTTCGCTGTGTCTACTCCGGCGATCAGCTTGACGTCAGTCTGCAGGTCGTGTCTGAATGCGGACTGATGTCGCTCAGCTCGCCAGTGGTGATCCGACGCGTGCTTCGCGTTGCTCGGAGCCTTGGAAGTATTGAGTCGCTGATTATCGCAGATGCTGGCAGCGCCAGCCTAAGAACCGGCGTGAGCGTGTTCGCAGATTTTATGCTTAACACGACGTGGGTTCTCGAAGTATCCTACAGGGATGGGTGGCCTGCTGGTGTGGTGCCGTTGATGGGGATCGATGTGCGTTGGTGACCGTGGTCTTGTGACAGACTCACGTTGGCGATGCGCGTCGAACATGTTTGGAAGCGGATTTGTATCTGCACTTCGGATTGAGGGTCGGGGGTCGTCGCATGAACTATCTGGCTCATGGATATCGTTTTCTGGATGATCCGCTGTACGTCGCCGGGACAGCCATTCCCGACTGGCTGCGAGTGGCGGCTCCTCGGATTCGCGCTCGTGCTCGACTCGTCGAAGCGGCGATGGCTGATAGTTCCGATGACGAACACCTGCGTCTGTGTCGCGGGATGATGCAGCACCATTCTGACGACGACATGTTTCACACGAGTGTTGTGTTTCAGCAGATGTGTGAGGAACTGGCGTTGCTGTTTCGTCGGCTGATGCCGGATCGCTATGACCATCGGCCGGGACTGCTGGGGCATATCGTGACGGAGTTGCTGCTGGACAGCGAACTTGCCCGACGCGATTCCACGTTGCTGCCGCGCTACTATCGGACGCTGGACATGGTCGATTCCGACTGGGTGCAGCAGGTGGTCAACACGATCGTCTACAAACCTGCAATTCGTCTGGCAGAATTCATCAACATCTTTCGCGAGATCGAGTTCCTGTATGACTATGCAGACAATGGTCGACTCATGATGAGGCTGAATCAGGTCCTCGGACGAGCTAAGCTGGAACCGATTCGGCAGGAAGTGTTCCCGGTTTTCGACCACGGCCGCCGAATGCTGCAGGACCGCGTGGGCGAGCTGCTGGAATCCTGCGGGATCGGCATGACAGGCTGCACTGCGCCAGGCTGACTGAGTGCAGGGAACTTTCCCCTGACGAGTTCTTCAGCTGGCCTGACGCACGACGCGGTGGAAATGAAGTTCCACTTCCTGGCTGACAACTCGGCGCAACCCTTCGACGAGGCAATTGGGTTCGTGGTCTGTTTCGCCCTGGCGTTTGATGTCTTTGAGCGACGTGCCTGGCTGCACGGTAAATGAACTCTGATGGATGATCTGATTTCCGGCATCCAGTTCCGGCACGATGAAATGCACCGTCGCACCGAAGCATAGCATGTGATGCTGATGAGCGTCCTCATAGGGGCGAAAGCCGGGGAAAGATGGCAACAGCCCATGGTGCAGATTGATGATTCGTCCGCCAGCGAACTTCCAGCACAGCTCGGCCGGCAGGACTCGCATGAATCGTGCCAGGACGACGTAGTCGACGTCGTATTCGTCGATGAGTGATTCCAGTTGGGCATAGTCCGGGTTTCCGGCGCTGTCACCGATGTTGTGCCATGGAACATGGAATTGTTCGGCGACGCTTCGACAGGAGTCCCTGTTGCCGATCATCACGGCGGCTTCTGCCGGGAGCAGGCGATCTCGAATGGCCCTCAGAATCGCAAGCGGATGTTCCGTCCGATAGGTGGTGCAGATGGCAACTCGGGGCGGACGTGAGTGCTCGGCACGGCCCCAGACGCGAATCTGCAGGCCTCGATTCTGGCCGATTTGATTGAGGTGATCTCGGAGGACGTCGATCCCGCCGCCTTCTTCCGGCCAGTTGATCCTCAGCAGCATCGCGAACAGGTGTTCGGAGTCACGGTCATACATCTGAATCTCAAAGATGTTGGCTCCGGCACCTGTAACGTAGTGGACGATTGGATCAGCAAGTCCCTGATTGTCCGGTCCGACTGCTGTAATGATGACCTGCATGTTTCAGAATCCGTGGTGGCGATGTTGCTGCTTTGATAGTTGCGCGACACAGCAAGGGGATGAGTGTGCCCGAGATATGGCTCGCACAGAAGCTTCTACCGGTTCGCGACAATAAGTAAACCGTCGTCAGTTGGGAACGCCCGTTGTGCCGCATTCTCAAGACCGAAACATGTCTTACGGGCAATTCGCGAGCAGCTGGCCAGCGATAGATTCGCGAATCCACGTCTGAAATGCTGTAGATTCGAGCGGCTGATTGGATCGTCGGGAGCAACCGGGTGCTGATCTTGAGCAAAACTGCCGTTTGCCACTAGAAAACGGTCTGATTGGTGGAAGAGTTGTGGCCACATGATGTCGCACGTCACCGGTTCGTTCTGGCTGCCGTCACGGCGGTCTTTCAGCGTCGTACGCAGTAGATTCCGGAGATTCTGGCATGGATGCCTGGTCGCGCCTACGAAACTTCCTGCTGCACCTGTGGCCCGTGCTGGCCGTGGTGCTTGCTGTATTTCTGCAGTTTGCCGCTCTGTTTGCCTGGATTGTTACCAGTGGTGCCACTGCCGAGGCGATGCCAGCGTGGGCCATTGCAGTGACCGGGGGACTTGGCGTTGCCGCCTGGTGTGGTGCAGGAATCCGCTGGACACAACTGGCCGTTTCGGCTCTGACTGCTTGCGCTGCTTTGATCGTTTGCACAGTTCCGTTGGCGACTGAGTTCTTCTTCAGTCAAGCTGTGAATACTGGTTTGTCGGGAATCATGGTTTGGCTGCTTGCTGCCATCCCAATGAGTCTCGCAGCGGTGTGCAGTGGCCTGCTCTATCAAACAACATCCGATCAGGCTGGCTGGAAGCTGGTGTTCGGAACCGGAGTGGGAGCCGCCCTGTTTCTTGCACATGGATCGATTGAGATTCCGTTTGCCGTCACTGCGATTGTCATTGCAGTCGGCACAGTTTGTGGAATCTATTGCAGCGACGAAGTGAAGGTGTGTCAGCAGATTGGTTTCGTGTCGGACGGATGGTTCTCGGCAACTGTTGTCGCTGTCATGACGGTCGCGACCGGGATGGCTGTCGTTGCGGGCGGAATGTTGCTGAGTCGACTGTTTACTGTTTCACTAGCGACGACAGCTGCGGCGACGATCTTCTGCTGTCTGGCTTTCGGATTGACGTCTATTCCGTTCTTCAGATTGCGAAATCGGCCGGTGACATGGTGGGGCACGGCACTCGTGGCGGCGTCGATTCTACCGTGGTGTTTTGAGGAGGTCGTCAACTGGAACCTCATGGCGAACGCCGGGGCGTCGTCCGGAGTTTCGATTCTGCTCAGGCATGGAGTTCAGTTGGGCGTCTGGCTGGCGCTTTCGCTGGTCGCTCTGACTTCCGGGGCGCGGATCGTGCAGTGGACTTCCAGTTGTTCACCATTACAGCTCCCGTTGTTTCCCGTTGGGGCGGCACTCTGTTTCGCATTGGCGGGGCAAGCCGTTCATCCCCGGGTGCTGATGGCGATACCGATGGTGGTACTGGTTGTCACAGGCTTGTTTTGTGTCTGGAAGTCCACAGCGTTTGAGGGAAGTCGCTGGAGTCGACTTACCGCATCAGCTGTTGCGGCTTTGGCCCTCGCTTCATTCACATTGAACTCACCCGATCTAACTGTTCCATCTCGTCTGCTGTTTGATGCTCGACCGATACTCGCCATTCACAGCGGATACGACCAGGCGATGATTCCTCAGTCGGATGCCACTCGACTAACAGCTCACTGGGAAACAGCGTCGGGGACAGCGACAAAATGGCTGACGCAGGCCGATTGTGTTGAAGTTCGAGTCAACGGTCATGTGGTCGGAGAAGCATCGACGGACACAAGAAAGATGCCTCAGCCTGCCGTGGAAGTTCTCACCTCGGTGTTGCCGTTGGTTCTTCACCCTCATCCAGGAAGTGTGCTGTTGTTGAATGATGCTTCCGGAGTCGCACTGGAAACATGCGGCGAGTTTCCGCTGCACCGACTTGTCGTTGTTCAGCCGGAAGTTCGGTTGGGTGGACAGGGGCTTACTGACGGTCAGCTGCTCACCGTTCTGGATCGCTCTTGCGCGGAAGCCGTGCGCGATCATTCGCTGGAACCTGTGGATGTGATGATTGATTGCCTGGTCGATCCGGCTCGCGTCTCGTCAGCAGCGCGGCTGTCGCACAACTGGTACCGATCGGTTGCTGCTCGGCTTGCAGAGGACGGCGTCTTCTGTCAGCGACTTCGTCAGCAGCGCGTGAGTTGCCGGATCGTCGCTCAGGTGCTCGGGACGGTTTCGTCCGTGTTTCGCCATGCGGCAGTTGTTCAGCTGGTGCCTGGCGAATTGGCAGTCGTGGCGACCAACTCAAGCATGCCGCTGCTTGACGAGGGAACGCTTCGTCGCATGGGACGTCAGCATGTGCGTCGTGAACTCGGACGAAGTGGGTGGGACTGGTGCCAGTTGGCAGCATTGCCAGTCGTCCATTCCGCAGATCCGAACGGACTCTGGCAGTCAGGTCAGTTGAAATCACCTGCCAGTGCGGATATCGGGGCGTGGAACATCGGAATGATGTGTGAGACTCTGCACTGCACAGACACCTTATCGGGCCTGCGAGACATGCTGGCTCCGTACCAAATGAGAATTGCTGATGCAGTGCCGACCGGGGAATCTCACAAGGAGTTCGCTCGGCGGATCAGCGCGTACGCGCAACAGGTGGAACTGTCATCCGCGTTTCCGGATGAATGGTGGAGCTACCGTAACTCGCTGAAATCAGAAATGCTGCGCCATACACGTCCACCGGTCGAGAAACTTGTTGGTGGAGAGGTCGTACGTTCGCCGCATCCATTGGACGAGTTTCGCAAGAACTACCTGATTACGCTGGGCCAACTGTTGGATCAACTGCGTGAGAACCGCATTTCGACGGAATCATTGGAGGTTTTCAGCGACTTTTCCGTCGACTACGAACCGCTCCTGTCGGATTTTGCGCATTACGAGCTGGTGAGAATTCATGAGTTGGGCGGTCATCCAGCGCCTGCAGACGAATTCCGCCATCGGCTACACACTGTGAACTTCTCGGTGGCTGGCGATCACTCGTTGCGCAACGTGATTGGGGCACTGCAGCAACTGACAGAGCAACCAGAATTGATCACTGATGACGCAGAGCGTTATGACCAGCTCAACAGCCTGGTGCAGCAGCTGGTGCTGCGGTGGGAATCCAGGATGGCATGGAACCCTCGTTCAGCGGCGCGCACGCAGCGAGATGTCGAACTCTCTGTGCGGTTCGCTCAGAAAGCCCTGCTGCAGATGGAAGATCTGGCGGCGGAGGCAGGATTCACGTCAGACGAGTTTGTGAGTCGTCGGCAATATGTTGCGAAGTCCTTGATTGTGCCGTTGCGTCAGTACAAGGAGCAGGTGCTGGCGCATCGAGTGAATGAATCACCGACATTGCTGTCTGACAGAGAACTGTTGAAAGACGAAGTCCCGATGCTCATCGACTCCCCAGTGTCGACGAATTAAGTTTCGGAAGGTCGGTTCCATCAGGTTGGAATGGCAAAGTCACCCGAGCAGAAAGATGATCGCCTGGGCGGCGATGATTCTGAGGATCATTGTCAGGGGATACACGGCCGCATATGCGGTTGATGCGGCTTCTGAATCAGCCTGTGAATTCGCAAACGCCAGTGCCGGCGGATCTGTCATACTGCCGGCGATGACTCCGCAGATTGTCAGGTAGTTTTGCTTCAGCCACAGCCGCGCAACGATGCCAGTTGTGAGCAGCGGGATCATCGTGATGGCAATGCCTGCTGCCATCCATTGTATTCCCTGGCTGCTGAGCGCGGCCGCAAAAAACGTCTCACCGGCGCTCAGTCCGGCGCAGGCCAGAAACAGGATGATTCCGAGTTCGCGCAGCGCGAGGTTCGCTGAGTAGGGGATGTACCAAATGAACGTCCCCACGCTGCCTACCAGGCTCAGCAGAATTGCAGCGATCAGCGGGCCACCAGCAAGGCCCAGTCGAACCGGAAACGGAACTCCCGGGAAATAGAACGGGATCATTCCCAGCGCGACGCCGACTCCGATTCCCACAAACAGTGGCGAGAACCGGGTTTCTTTGAGTGACTTAGTTGAGTTACCAAGGAACGTTGTGGCGCGGTCGAGTGAACTGCTGTCTCCGACCATGTGGACGATGTCACCATAGTGCAGACGACTGGATCCGTGTGCCGTCATCTCAAGACCTGATCGGATGACCCGTGTGACAGTGACATTAAAATACAGATCCAGGGATAATTCACGAAGTGGTTTGTTCAGCGCCTGGGATTCCGTTACGACAACGCGCCGGTACTCGGCATCCCCCGTTCCGTTCATCAGGTCGTGGCCGGTTGCATGTCCGATCAGAGGCGTAAAACGTTTGAGTCCTCGTTGCGGCCCAACGATCTGGAGAATATCACCCTGCTGCAGTTCAGTGCGATCGGTTGCAGCATGTACCATTTCGTCGTTCGCACGCTGAATCCGAGACAGCCGAACGCCCGTTTCATCGATTCCCGGAATCTGACCAAAGGGAACGGAATTCAGATTCGCATTATCGACGACGATGCAGCAGCGTTCGATCGGTTCGCGAACATGGTCTTGCTGTTCCTGAAGACTGGAGAGTTCCTCAGGAACGTCGACTCGAAACATTCTTCGAATCAGGAGCATCGCTGCAATGATGCCAACGATTCCACCGGGATACGCAACAGCATAGGCGGAAGTGAGTTTCTTGATGTCGGCAACGTCGTTTCCTTCCATCGCAGCGGCCTGCTGGGCGGCTCCCAGAGACGGCGTGTTGGTAGTTGAGCCGCTGAACAATCCGGAAGCAGTTGTCCCCGGAATGCTCGTCAACAGGTGAAAGATGATGATCAGGCCGAAACCCTGAGCGACGATTGCCAGTGCCATTGTATTCAACAGGACGCCCTGCTTCTTCCAAAGCTGGACAATTCCAGGGCCAAGCTGCAGGCCAATCGTAAACACAAACAGGATCAGTCCGAATTCCTTGGCGAAGGTGGCAATCTTTTGATCGATCGATGCACCGAAGTGCCCGAACAGAATTCCTGCGAACAGCACACCCGCTGGTCCGAGGCCAATACCGCGAAGACGGACGCTTCCAAGCAGCAGTCCGCATACCGCGACGAGTGAGATGATCAGAATGGCAAACGTGATAGGAGCCAGAGGTGCCTCCGATGATTCCGGATCCAGAATGAGTCGCTCGTTATCTGGCGGTGCGTCGTCGTCCCTGAATGAAAGTGTGGCCCCTGAGGAATTGAGGTGCCAGATCGACGCCGTTGACGTGAAGGATTTCGAAAGCCATTTTGTAGCATCTCTCATGCCGTTCCAGCATTCCGGATTGCCCCTAAGTGGCAGGTGAGCACTGATCCATCGGTGCCGCAGTCGTTGTATGTCGGATGGATCAGCATCATGCTGCCCTCCGAGTATTGGCAGATTTGGATGACGGTGGATCTTCAGTGCCGGAAATCTGCACAGGAATCAGGCGAGACGTGCAAACCGAAGTTGCAGATCCGATCGTCTGGTGAGGGAGGCCACAAGATGATTAGGGACGATTTGTATGCAACGTGTTCGTGATCCGATACGATGTATGCAGACATCGTATCGACGTTGGAGACTCGTCGGGCCACATCCATAAACCGTGTCATCGCCCGCCGAAAGCGTTACCACCAGGAGAGAAATCCCATGTTGCTTGCCGCCGAAACTCCAGCCGCCCGTCCGGAAACAATGTCGTTTATTGACCGGGAGCACAAACTGCTGATTGACGGTCAATGGGTCGCGGCGAAATCCGGCAACATGCTGGATGTTGTGAATCCGGCAACCGGTCAGTTGCTGGCTTCTGTAGCTGAAGGTGATCGTGAGGATGTGAACGCCGCCGTTTTGGCTGCTCGACGAGCTTTCGAAAACGGCGAGTGGCCGGAAATGACTGCGTCCCGGCGTGGGCAGCTGTTGTGGAAACTGGCAGACCTGCTGGAACAGAATCTTGAAGAGTTTGCAGAAATTGAGTCACTTGATAATGGCAAGCCGCGTGCCGTTGCTGCTGTGGCTGATGTTCCTTTGGCGGTTGACCTGTTTCGGTACATGGCGGGCTGGACGACCAAGATTGAAGGCAACACGATTCCGGTTTCGGTGCCTTACCTGCCGGGTGCGGAATTCCATTCGTACACATTGCGTGAACCTGTCGGAGTCGTTGGCCAGATTATCCCCTGGAACTTTCCTCTGTTGATGGCCGCATGGAAACTGGGACCGGCCCTCGCGACCGGCTGTACAGTGGTACTCAAAGTTGCGGAAGAAACGCCACTCAGCGCGTTGAGACTGGGGCATCTGGTTCAGGAAGCAGGTTTTCCGCCAGGTGTCGTCAATATCATTACCGGTTACGGGGAGACTGCCGGAGCAGCACTGGCTGCTCATAACGACGTCGACAAAGTGGCATTCACTGGTTCGACAGAAGTCGGCAAACTGATTGTGAAGGCGGCCGGAGAAACCAATCTCAAGAAAGTCACACTCGAACTGGGCGGCAAGAGCCCAAACATCATTCTGCCGGATGCTGATTTGGAGATGGCGATTGCTGGTGCGGCCAATGCGATCTTCTTCAATCACGGGCAATGCTGTTGTGCCGGATCGCGTTTGTTTGTGCATCGCAGTCAGTTTGAGCAGGTGACAGAAGGTGTGGCTGAGGCGGCTCGTCGCATTCAGGTTGGTCCGGGAATGCATCCGGATTCCGGTATGGGCCCGATGGTCTCGCAGATCCAGCAGGACCGGGTCTGCGGCTATCTGGAATCTGGTTTGAAGGAAGGCGCTGTTGCACTTGTCGGAGGCAAAGCGGCCGAAGGTGATGGCTACTTCGTGGAACCGACGGTATTGGTCGACACCAAACCAGACATGCAGGTAATTCGTGAAGAGATCTTCGGGCCCGTGGTTGCAGCGGTGGCCTTTGATGACGAACAGGAACTGATTCGGGCTGCCAATGACAGCGTCTATGGGCTGGCGGCCGCCGTGTGGACCCGTGACATCAGCCATGGGCATCGGCTTGCCAGGCACATGAAAGCCGGAAGCGTGTGGGTGAACTGCTACAACGTCTTCGATGCAGCACTTCCGTTCGGAGGCTACAAGCAATCGGGCTGGGGCCGCGAAATGGGCCATGAGGCAATCGATCTCTACACGGAAACCAAAGCTGTCACGGTGCAACTGCTGTAACGATTCTGTCGGATGGCGGAGATGCCGGTGTCTCTGAACATCGCGAGTTGGAAGGATTCTGTCTTCCGACTGAATCCCGCATGATTTCGCGTGCCGGTCCGTTACACTGGGCTGCACTACCGACTCTGCGGCAGCCACTATCAGCCCGGTTCTCCGCGTCCACAGCAGGAACCCTTGAATGATTTCCCAGACTGTTGAGTATGCTCTTCGGGCCGTTGTCACGATTGCCCAGCACGATGGGAAGCCGTGTACTTCCAGCAGCATTTCTGAAACAACGCAGGTTCCGTCTGCCTATCTGTCGAAGTTGATGCAGGGCTTGGTCCGCAGTGGCCTGGTAAGTTCCCGGCGTGGAAAGAACGGTGGTTTCGTTCTCACACGGGCGCCTGAAGATATCACCGTTTACGACGTGGTCCAGGTCGTTGATCCGGTGCAACGTATTGCACATTGCCCTCTGGGGATTGGCTCTCACGGTACGACACTATGTCCGTTGCATCGCCGGCTGGATCAAGCCATGCAAATGAGTGAGACTGTGTTGCGCGAGACACGAATCTCGGACGTTCTCGCTGAGGCTGGCAGCCCGACACCGTTATGTGAGCAAAATCCCATCATTTCGATCACTTCTGACTAACTGGCGATTGCTCGCGACTGGATAGAACATTCGTGTGACACATCGATCACCGGCAAGGCCACGAGGGCGGCTCTCAATTCGGGTCATCGTGGTCAATGGGCAGACTGGCCGACTGCAGACGTGTTTCAGGGGCAACGGGCCACAGGGTAGTCAACAGGCGGAGTTTCGTGGACATCACCGACAGCATTCAGGCGATACTCAACAGCCACGAACGGGTCGTTGAAGGCTTCTACAAGCGACTGCTGGAGACCCATCCGGATTTGCGGCATCATTTTCAGAATCGGGATCTTACAGTCCAGGCCAGTATGGTGACGATGGGCCTGGTGTCGGTGGAGGCCTGGTACAGCAACAGGTTTCCCGCGACCGGGCACTACCTCAAAGTTCTGGGGCATCGTCATTTTCATGATGGTGTGCGGCGCGAGGACCTGCCAAAGTTCCGCGACACGTTGCTTGAAACGCTGAGTGAATTCCACGCGGACGAATGGAACGACGCTTTGCGTCAACAGTGGTTCGAAGCAATCGATCTGGCGATCAGCGTGATGCTTGAGGGTTACACACGTAGCTACACGTATTAGCACCGTCGGACTGATGCTGTTGTTGCGGCTGCTTCGTGTGGGCAACGGTTGATCAGGCGCAATCCAGTCTAACGGGCAACAATTCCTCATCACGTGCTGGACGTATGCATTCGTGAATGCTCAGTTCCGTGCGAATGTGCCCGTTCTCAGGTGCCGTGTGCGATCGTGCACGTTTTCTGTGGGCGATGATGAATCACATCAGGGCTGGAAGTGTGCCCATCAAATGGCACGAATTGTGCGTGCTCGCTGTCGGATCAGTCATGTATCAACTGGAGCGAAGAAATGGGATTGAGCAGCCATCTGCAACAGACACTCATCAAGGACACCAACACGCGACCACCCGTCACGATTGCTGATTCTGCAACAGTGCTTGAGGCCGTTGAAGTCATGCGGTCTGCCAGTCTGGGATGCGTTGTCGTGATCGATTCCGAGGAAAAGGCTGTCGGAATGTTCACTGAGGGAATCCTGAGACATGGCCTTAATGACTCACCCACTATCCTGGATGACAACATCAAGTCACAAATGGTCGAACGTCTGCCATGGGTGTCACCAACGGAATCAATGAGTGTTGTTCTGGAGGCGATGGAAGACAACAACATCCGCTTTCTGGCGATTCTCGATGAGAACCATCGTGTGATCGGTATTACCGGTCAGAAAACTCTGATGGAGTTTGTGGCAGATACGTTTCCGAGAGAGATTCTGACGCAGGATCCAACCTCAGCAACGATTTCAAAACGGAAAGAAGGCGCCTGAAATGTCCGATGAGACTAAACAGTTTGAAGATCCGCTGGAGGATTACAGCCCGCCGGATTTTGATGACCGGGTTGAGGAGGCCGTTCACAACAAAGATGTTGCTGAGATCCAGACCCAGCCTCATCTTTGTGTCGCACCTGATACCTCAGTCCGCGAGGCGATGAGTCTCATGGTTGGGCACCAGATTGCCTGTGTGCTTGTTGAGGACGACGAACAACTCGTGGGGATCTTCGCAGATCGCGATGTCCTCGACAAAGTTGCACTCGAATACGATACTGTCATTGATGGGCCGGTGAGCGCGGTGATGACGACTGATCCAGTGTCCGTGCTCGAAGCGGATCCGGTGGCGAAAGTGCTGGCTGTGATGGCCTTGTCCGGGTACCGACATGTCCCGGTCGTTTCGCCAGCCGGAAAGGCAGTTGGAATCGTCAGCCCTCATCGCGTCGGAGACTTCCTGCAGGAATACCTCCAGCAGGCTTCGTAAGTTTGGACGTTGTTCGCATCGTCCCGATTGCTGCAAACTTCGCGGCGTAAGAGTAAAGAAGTGCCACATGCAGACGCGCACAGTGTTCGCTTTTTCCGCAGTCTTGCTTGTGGGCCTGACGTTCCTGCAACCCGGGCGGTCCATTGATTCCGTTGGTGCCAGTGAAACGACTCAGAAGGCCGGTCGACAGCTGTCTGAACGGAAGATCTTCATGCGGCAGAAGCTCAGGATGGTCAACAGCATCGTTGAGGGCCTGACAACCGAAGACTACGGACTGGTCACTCAGGGGTGCAATTAACTGGCTGAGTTGTCAGAGTCGGCTGCCTGGGCTTCTGACGGAGACCCGTTCTACCGTCACTACAGCTCAAACTTCGAGCAGGCAATCGGAAGTCTCCTGAAGGCGGCGGATGCAAAGAGCCCGGAGAAAGTCACGTTCGCCTACATGCACGTGATGGTTTCCTGCACCGCGTGCCACCAGCACGTCCGCAACACCGTCCGCGTGTCGCAGTAGATCGCAGTTACGAACGCCGGATGCGGTTGATGGGTGTACCCGGATTGCGCGGAAGTCTTCATCGGGTCCTGTCAGACACCCGCCCTTACAGGCTCAGAGTGTCCAAGGTGGTTCCAGAGAATATTGCCTGTATACTGGTTGCGCTGACCGGAGGAAGGTTGTTCCCTTCCGACTCGAAGACACAGTCATACGCTTTTCTGCAATCACTCAAAAGACATTTCCATGGGAAGAAGTTTCGAGAATCGCAAGCACGCGATGGCGAAGACTGCCAGCCAGAAGTCCAAGTTGTATGCCAAGTATGGCACGCAGCTCTATGTGGTGGCGAAGAATGGTGTCCCGAACCCGGAAGGGAATCCGGCATTACGGAACCTGATTGAGAAAGCGAAACGCGAGCAAGTTCCCAGTCATGTCATCGAGAAGGCAATCGAGAAGGCAAATGGCAGCGGCGGGGAAGACTACACCGCGGCTCGGTACGAAGGGTTTGGGCCGGGCGGATGTTCCGTCATCGTCGACTGTCTGACCGACAACAATAATCGCACCATCACCGACGTTAGAAACTGCTTCAACAAGGTCGGCGCCAAACTGGGAGCAGCGGGTTCGGTGGCTCACAGTTTCGACCACATGGCAGTTCTGGCATTTACTGGCGAAAACGAAGATCAGGTGCTGGAAGCCATGCTCGATGCTGACGTCGATGTGGATGACATCGAATGCAAAGACGGGAAACTGACTCTGTTCGCTCCTGCATCCGAGTTCTACAAGGCCAAGACGGCGTTGAAGGACGCCTTCCCGGACACGGAACTGGCCGTTCAGGAGATTACATACCTGCCTCAGGCAGAAATGGAAATCGGCGAAGAGGATGTGCCGACGTTTCACAGATTTCTCGATCTGCTGAACGACTGCGAAGACGTCCAGGAAGTTTATCACAACGCAGTGCTGCCGCCCGAATAGACTTCTTCAATCACCGCGTGAACATCACCAGGCGAGTATCGCGACGTGAGTTCCTTTGAATATCAAAGTGTGACCTAATGAATCACGTGACTGCCGTATCTGTGCTGATCGCATCCGTGTTGTCGGGCCATGCTGGTGCGGTCGCTCTTGCGGGCGATGATTCGCTCATCGGACACTGGCCACTGTTGGGAGATGTACAGGACCGTTCGGGCAACCAGAATCACGGCGTCAACCATGGTGTCGAGTTGAAGGCAAATTGTCCGGCGTCGTTTGATGGGGTGAACTCCTGGATCGAAGTGCCCCACTCGGACTCTCTGGCACTGGACAACGATGAATTCACAGTAGCCGTGTCCGTCAGGACAGAAGCCAGCATTGATGATGTCATTGGCGATTTAGTCAGCAAATTTGACGCCGGCAGTCGTCGTGGGTTTCAGCTGAGCGTCAAGAATCATGCAGGCGTCACCAGCAGTCAGTCCAACGACCGACATCTGCACTTCGGGATCGACAACGGGCAAATTGAACCAGAGTGGACTGACCATGGTCACTTGGGAGACGCCATACTGGTTTACGGGATGGCAGTCTGTAATGACCAGTTGTTTGCAGGAACGTGTGTTCCGGGCAAAGACGCCGCGGGCCACGTTTACCGGTTTGACGGGAAGCAATGGACGGATTGTGGCAGCCCGGACCGGTGCAACTCTGTGTCGTCTCTGGCCGTTCTGGACGGACGACTTTATGTAGGCACCGCTCGTTATCGTTTGAGAGGATCGTCGTTAGCGGAGTCCGAGAATCCTCACAATGGTGGGAATGTGTACCGCTACGAAGACGACGGCACGTGGACTCACTGCGGGAGTCTGCCAGACGTCGAAGCAATCAATGGAATGGTGGTTTACAAAGGAAAACTGTACGCCTCGTCGATGTACGCTCCTGCTGCACTCTACCGCTACGACGGTGGCAAAATGTGGACGTCATGCGGAGTACCCGACGACAGACGCGTGGAATCACTAGCGGTCTACAACGGCTACCTCTACGCCACCGGCTACGACGAAGGAGCGGTCTATCGATTCGACGGCACGGATTGGGCTCACATGGGCAAAGTGAGCCCGGGATCGACTCAGACATACGGTTTCGCCGTCTATCAGGGCAACCTGCATGTCAGCGAATGGCCGCAGGCGAATGTCTATCGCTTTGATGGCCCCGATCAGTGGACATCGATCGGCAAACTGGGCGACGAAAAGGAAAGCATGCCGCTGACTGTCTACAACGGGAAAATGTATTCCGGGACGCTGCCGCTCGCGGCCGTGTATCGTTACGACGGAGGAACAAACTGGACGAGCATTGGCCGAGTCGACACAACTCCGGACGTTCGTTATCGCAGAGCGTGGTCAATGGCCGTGTTTCAGGGGCGGTTGTTCGTCGGGACTCTGCCGGGCGGTCGTGTGCTGTCGATCGAGGCCGGGAAGAACGCCACATATGACACGGCACTCAAACCCGGCTGGCGACACATCGCTGCTTGTCGAGACAAGCAGCGCCTCACGGTCTACGTTGACGGCAAGCCTGTCGCTTCTTCTTCCACGTTCGATGCGGCTGACTATGATCTGACGAATGATGAACCACTGAGAATTGGCTTCGGGCCCCACGACTATTTCAACGGTCGGATGAAAAATCTGAGGCTCTATCGCCGCACCTTGACAGAAGCCGGCATTCATCAACTGCTCCGCGAGGATAGGTGAGTAACACTGTTCGCTGAATCACGGTGCGTTGCTCCGTCCCGTCACTGCGATTTGATTCCGAATCCCCGGCAAAGCTACGGTGCTGATGCCGCAAAGATCAGTCGACAGGCATCACCCCGGCTGATCGTCTGGCTGGGATCAATCCCGAGTTGCGACAATAGTATGTGGTTCCCCCGGGAGTCAGATTCCTTGTCTGGAAGCATATCAGTCAGACGCTGCGAGAATTCTTCCGCGGTCACGGTTGCGTCTGATGTTTCTTTAAACTGCGGGATTGTCCGGGCGGCCTGAGTCGGTGACGTGATGCCACTGAGCATTTGTTGTCGGAACAGTTTGGTCCATGCCTTTGCAAGAGTTGGCGTCAATGGTGCCTCCGGACCCGCGTCATAGGAATCGAAGTAGCCCTGGGTTCCCAGGTACTGCACGGCGGGATACCAGTCTGCATTCGCGTGACCCTCGACGTCATTGAAGAAGGAGATCATCACGCGCCGTTCTGCCAGCAGACGCACCAATGTATCTTCGTCGAGCATTGCAGGTGAGACAGCCTGACGTTTGGCGAGGACCACTGCAAACGCTGCCGCTTCACCGAGGCTCATCCAGGTCGGTTCCAGACGAATCGTTCCCCAGCCAACATGGGTCGCGGAGAGACAAACTGGCACGAGCAGGTTGTTGAAACGTTCAGGCAAGAGAGTTCGATACGACACCTGGCCCGGGAACGTCTGGTTCTTGAGCATCACCATACCTTCCTGCTCACTACCGGGCACACGGCGAGGCGTGCAGGCATGAGAATCGAGAAACCATTCAGTGATGCTGATACTGTCAGCATGTATTGGAGCCCGCTTCAGTCCAGCTGCGAGTTGGGCATCGTGTTGTGTGAACACGTTACGTCCTCGAAGACGTCGTGTCTCGCGGGCATAGATTTCGTACGGCATGTGTCCGTTGTCTGCGAATTCGTCTCGGGGCAGACCGTACTCCAGCCACTGTTTTCGGACGGCCTCGGGCACTGAGGGATCATGCTGTCGGAAGTAGAGCAGTCCGAGGGTGGCGTTGCGATGCCGGCGGATCACCTGGCGGCGAGCATGCCAGTTTCCTTCGACATAGGGATCCTGCTGACCAACGAGTTTGGGAAGGTTCAAGCCAAATTTCTGATTCGGCATGCTCAAACCTGGGATCTCAGGATCACCAACCCCGAATGTGCTCAGGAATTCAGGATCGTAGCTGTCGGGCCTCTTGACCGCGAGGCGATTCAGTGGATCGCGGGAGATAATCGTTCGTAGGTTGTAGCCCTGCACAGAGGGGTGAGCCGCCTGAGTGCCAGCATCTTCGATGGTTTCGTACCACGATCGGTAGCGGAACAGATTGAGACGTCGAGCCAGTTGGAATTCTTCCGTTTCGGCATCCGGCGGAGGCCAGGGAACGTTGCGCATGTAGATCACGCCAGCGTGCGGTTCATTAAATTCGACTCTTGACTCGCGTCCGATCCGAAATGGAACACCGGCGACCGCGGCCAGATCCGATTCATACGAGCAGTCAGCAAATGCGTCGCCGGAAACCTTCACCCGATCCATTCCGTTCATCTGTTGAAAGGTGACGGTCTTGAGGAGAGACGGCGTCCGTGTTGCCGTGAGTGGAAAGTACGCGGCCAGAATCGTGATTCGATCTTCCGCAGCGAGAAGATCGTTGATCACCTGTTCGGCCACATGTGCTTCGTACCTCGTCTTGGGATGTCCCGGCTGGGTGTTAAGGAACTGTGGAGAATCAGCACCGTACTTGTTCCGATAGTGGTCATAGATCCGCTGGCGCAGTTCGTCATACAGTGGTGCGCGCTCCCCATTGTAGAGCGTGTCCATTGTGCTCAGACCATTCACCAGCATGCCACCAAGATGCTGAGTATGGCTGACAAGCAGGACATCGAGACCTTCACGGGCCGCCCGCACAGCACAGGCAACGCCACCCGGGGTCGATCCGTAGATCACAAAATCATAGTGACGCGGATCGACTGAAATCTGCCGCGGTTGTTCCGTCTCATGTGAACTGGCTGAACCTGTTCCCAGGTTCAACGCTGGAACGAGAGCCAACAGGATACAGAGCGAGTGATCCTTCCATAACATTCTTGTGTGGTTCCGTTGCTTCTCTGAAGGCATGTTTTTATTCAGGTTGGACACTGATTCGCTTGAATTGCTGAGGTGCATTCAGCATTAAGTGCATCAGCAGTCTGTTGCATTAATAATACCTCCCAGTCAACGTGTGATTCCATGCCGCTGTGCCATTTTCAACCTTCCGAGCGGGCTGCCGCCTGTCAAGCTGGCTGGACAAACCTGTGTGATGTTGGTACCGGTCTCATTCCCAGCCAGTGACTGGATCCGTACAAGCTGAAGACGGCACAGAAACACAGAGTTGAGGCGGCTCATGACAGGACGAAATGCTCTTACGGTGGTTGTTCTGTTCTTCTCTGCACCGCATGCCACGGCTTTGGATCAAGTATTCGTGCGTGTCGCCCCGTTTCAGGCTGATGTGACGCCGCCATTGGGATCTCCGCTTTGCAATGGGAATCGGGTACCCGCCGTGGGATTCACCACGCCGCTGACGGCACGGGGGATCGTCCTGCTGGGTGCCGCAGATCCGATTGTATTGTGTGCGTTCGACTGGGTTGGGATTGGAAATGAGAGCTACGAAGAGTTCCGCCGGTCGTTAGCAGAAGCGGTAGGCACAACTCCGGATCGCGTTGCCTTGCATACTCTTCACCAGCATGACGCTCCCGGAAGCGATTTTGGCACGGAACGACTACTGGCTGAACATGGGTTACCTCGTCGGTTTTCCAATCCGGATTTTGATGCGGAGGCGATAGATCGAGTTTCCGCAGCGGCGAAACAATCATTGACGGGGGCCCAGGCAGTGACACATGTCGGACTAAGCACTGGCAAGGTTGACAAGGTCGCATCTAATCGACGCATTCTTGGTCCCGACGGGACAGTCATTTTACAACGGCAAAGTTCCGGCGGTCGAAATCCGGCGGCGCGGGAAGCTCCGGAAGGCACGATTGATCCATTCGTTCGACTAATTGCGTTCTGGAATCAGGAAAAACCAGTTGCTGTTCTGACCTACTATGCGACTCATCCTCAAAGCTATTATGGCAAGGGCCTCGTGAACTGGGACTTTGTGGGGATCGCTCGCGATCTGCGGGAGCAAGACCTGCCCGGCCTACCTCATATTCACTTTGATGGAGCGGGAGGCAACGTAGCTGCCGGAAAGTACAACGATGGTTCAAAAGAGAAGCGACCGCTGCTGGCAAAACGAATGGCGGCCGGAATGAAGCTGGCCTGGGATTCTCAGGAGAAGCAGCCGATTTCAGCGCGTGATGTGAGCTGGGCAGTCAAACCTGCTTCGTTGCCGGTCAGAGAGTCACTCAACGAAACAGAACTGCTGGCGATCGTCAAAGATGAATCGCAGAAGCTGAAGCCTCGACTTCGAGCTGCTCGCGATCTGACATTCGTCCGTCGCATGAATGAGGGCCACCAGATTCCGTTGTCCTGTCTGAAACTCGGGACGGCGCGTGTCCTGCATATGCCGGGTGAACTGTTTGTCGAATACCAGCTGGCAGCTCAGCGGATGAACCCTGATGCCTTCGTGGCAATGGCTGCGTATGGGGACTATGGGCCGGGTTACATCGGGACAAAGATTGCCTACAGCCAGGGAGGATACGAAACGGGAATTGTCTCCCGGGTTGCCCCGGATGTGGAAGGCGTCCTCATGGATGCGATGCGGGAACTGTTGATAGATTGATGATTGACCTTTATGCCTTCCAAGCGAGGCAGTTGTCATTCTTCCTGCTTCACGTCGCCCACACAGTACAGGTGGCTCTCCGTTCGGATGAAGAGTGAGTCAACTGAGACCGCCGGGCTCGCCATGAGTTGTTCCTTTGGGAGCGGATTGGTTGCCAGAACTTTAAACTGACGTTCCGGTTTGATGACCGTACAAACCGCATCCTCATTGAAGAAGTAGATACGTTCGTCAGCCAGGATGGATGATGCAGAGTACTTGCCGGGAAGGCGTTCTTTCCAGACAAGGTCTCCTGTGGCCGATTCAAAGCAGGATGCAATGCCTTTGTGATTGACTGTGAACAGCAGGTCGCCGACCAGAAGTGGCGATGATCGCGACGGGATGCCCTTTTTGTTTTTCCACTGTACATGACTGTCCGTGACGTCACCGGTTCCGTCCGGTCGAACGGCCCACAGTTCAGGGTGGTCGTGATCGGTTGTCATGAACAGCAGGCCATCGCCATAGACCGGGCGAGGAGCAATGGAGAAACCGTTGTTGCGGACCTTCCAGAGTTCTTCTCCTGTCTCCGGAACGTAGGAATAGACGGCCTGGCCTCCGATGCTTACCAACTGCCTGCAGTCCTCCCGAGGAATCAGGATTGGCATGGAGTACGCTTTGCGCTTATGGATTGGAACCGTGCTGTAGTCGAATGAACGATCCGTCTTCCAGACCGTGTCGCCGGTTGTCTTGTCCATGGCGATGATGTACTGCACATCGCGACCATCAACATTCACAACCAGTAGATTACCGATGAGCATCGGCGAACTATTTGGTCCGGCTCCGGATTCGTGGTCGCAGTTCAGGTCGCGGCGCTGCCACAGAAGATCGCCGGTGTTTGTATCCAGACAGGCGGTTCCATAGGTTCCGTAGTGAACATAAACGTGGCCTTCTTCAATGACAGGCGTGGGAGAAGCGTATGTGTTGTCAGAGGCGATGCGCTGAGGTGACTCCACGTCAAAGACATGAATGCCATGGACAACTTGCCCAGTGTCCCGGTTAACACACACAGCAAACAGTTTGTGCCCATCAGTTGTTGCGGTTGTGAGCCAGACCTGATCGCCGTGGATGACGGGAGACGACCATCCACGATGTGGAATGGCAGTTCTCCAGACGACATTTTCTGACTCGGTCCAGGTCAGTGGCAGACGGGCTCCCGCTGCGTGGCCATTCCCTTCCGGCCCCCGGAATTCGGGCCAGCTGTTGGCGGAGAACGCTGCTCCGGAAAAGTGCATGAGCGTCAGAAACAGGAATAATCTTTGCATTCAGAGCACCTGAATTTCTTGGAACGAAAACCACATCTTAACAACTGCCACAGGTCATTACTCATCAATCCGCAGCGGTTGTGGTGAACGGTCCGGCTGCCGCCATCGTCCGACGGGTCGAAGGAAATGTTCGCTGTGGTGGGTTCTGACAATGCGATTGTGTTGGGTTTGTTGATGCTGGATACCGGCAGGAACCAATCAGTCCATCACGGGATTTGTAAGCCTTTTTACTGAAGCTGCCCAGGTCCGACAGAAATTCATCAATGGACACCAACATTGCCCAGCAAATTTGGGACGGAATCCGATAGACTTTCAACGGGTCCCGTCGCCCATAACAGGTTTCGATTCCTTTCAATCACAGGAAATCATCATGCGCAGGTTCATGTTGTGCGCTGTGTTGGGATTGTCTGCCGGATGTGCAGACCAGCCCGCATCAGCTCCCACAGCAGCGGTCCCGGACGCAGGCTCAGGCTCTGTTCCGGTCTCGGATTCGCCACCGGCGAACGCCGTTAGTTCCGTTGCTCTGGTCAAATTCTCTTGTCCGGCGATGCACTGAGCTGGATGTCGTGCAACGGTCCAATCGACCTTGCAGTCGCTGCCGGGTGTAGCGAATCTCGAAATTGATCCGAAAGCAAGAACCGTCATCGTTTCCGGTGATGTTGAGCAATTTGTCGTAGAAGATGCCGTCGCGGCTCTCGACGATTGCGGTTTCCCCGCAGAAGAAACAGAGAAGCTGGCTGAAGCTCTCTAGAATTGCAGTGAGACGCCGCTATTCCTGTTGTCGGTGTCTCCCCGGACGCTCGAAGCCTTTCCTCTCGCACAGCATCGTGTCGCGAGGAGAGGCGAGCGCCGGTGCGAGGCTTGCGACCTATGGGTATCCCCAACCGCAATGACGGTCACTATCAGATGCTATGCAAACAACTCGTGCACGACGTGACCACCGTCCGGGCCGGTGAGGCGGTGGTTGCGCCCTTGGTACCAGTAGGTAAGTTCATTTGCTGACAGACCGAGGGCGTGGAGGATGGTGGAGTGGAGATCTCGGAAATGGACTTTGCCTTCCACCGCTCTGTCTCCGGTGTTGCTGGTCTTGCCGTGAACGTAGCCGCGTTTGACTCCGCCTCCGGCCAGCCAGAATGTGAAGCCTCGCGCGTTGTGACCGGTTTCGTTCTTGCCGTCATCCGGTGTGAGTCCCGGACGGCCGAACTCACCGCCCCAGACAATGAGTGTGTCGTCCAGCAGCCCGCGTTGCTCGAGATCTCCCAGAAGTGCGGCGATGGGGGCGTCTACTGTTTCGCAGTTGGCTGCTAAGTCGCGACGGTGGTTCTTGTGCTGGTCCCAGCCTCCGTGGTTGACTTCGATGAAGCGGACTCCTGCTTCTGCGAATCGGCGAGCCAGCAGACACTGTCTGCCGAAGTCAGTAGGCCGGCAGGTACCAATCGACAGTTTCCTTCCGACACGGTAGCGATCCAGCGTCTCCTGTGTTTCCCTTGACAGGTCGAGCAGGTCGGGAGCAGACGCCTGCATTCGGAACCCGAGTTCCATGGACTGGATGACGCTTTCCAGTTTGGTATCGGTCGATCGCTGCTTCTGGTGCCGACGATTCATGCTCTGCACGAAGTCCAGTTGATCGCGTTTCGCGGCCAACGACAGGTGGTTACCGGAGACGTTGCTGATCGTTGCCAGTGACATGTCTTCGCCGTTGACGCCGATCGGAGTGCCGTTGTAGATCGACGGCAGGAAGGCACTTGAATAGATGGAACTCTTCGAAGTGTTGAGACTTACGAACCCCGGCAGATTTTGATTCTCCGTTCCCAGTCCGTAAGCGATCCAGGAACCCATGCTGGGACGTGTCCGCAGGCGTTCTCCTGTGTGCAGTTGCAGGAACGACTGAGCGTGAATGCCGGTGTCCGCGTACATGCCGTTGATGACGCACAGTTTGTCGGCGTGTCCTGCGGTTTCCGGCATCAGTTCGGAAATCCACATGCCGCTGTCGCCGTGTTGTCGGAATCGAAACACCGAACCGGGATGCTTCTTCTTACCGGTTTGAGGCTTGTAGTCGAACGTGTCCATCTGTGCCGGCCCGCCACTCATACACAGAAAGATGACTCGTTTGGCTCGTGCTGGAAGTGAGGGTGTTTGTGTTGCCAGACTCTGCGATGGACTTGCAGTGGCCTGCTGTCCACACAATCCCTGCAGAGCCAGATAGCCGAAACCACAGGACGTCGATTGCAGCATATGACGGCGTGAGTGATTCATGAAACTTGTCTTCATTGTGATGAACGTTGTTCAGTCGACATAACGGAACTCGTTGGTGGCTAACAATGCCTGGCACAGGCTGGCCCATGCTTTGGAGTCGGAATCCAGGTGTGTCGTGGCCGACTGCAGCATCGCCAGTGCTTCTTTGAGTTCTTCGTCTTCCGGATCGCGACAGAACGCGCGATTCCATGCAAGACGAATTCGATACTCGGGATCGGAACCTTCTCCGGCGAGAAGATCGGCGAATCGACTGGCTTGTTCCACAACGAACGGATTGTTGAACAGATGCAGTGCCTGATTCGGCACGATGCTGACATCTCGCTGGCCAACGACAGTCACGAAATCCGGCAGGTCGAAAGCAGCCAGTTCAGGCGGCGGTGAACTTCGCAGGTAGCAGAGATAGATGGATCGGTGATTGGTCGGTTCGTGCAGGCTTCCGGCCAGATTGATGAGAATGTCGCGGTGGCGAATGATAGAACCGTCGGCTGGTGTGAGATCCAGGTTGCCGCTGACACTGAGGATACTGTCTCGCAGAGATTCTGCATCCAGACGGCGACGACGATGATGAGTCAGAAGGATGGCTCCCTGGTCGGCTTCAGCGAGTGCATCGTCCGGCAAACTGCTGAGTTGATACGTGCGGCTCAGAACGATTGCCCGAATCAGCTTCTTGATCGACCAGCCGTTGCTAACGAGTCGCGCGGCCAGGTGGTCGAGCAGTTCCGGGTGACTCGGTGGTTCGCCGTAGATTCCAAAGTCGTTCGGCGTGCTGACAATGCCCGTTCCAAACAGATGCTGCCAGATACGGTTCACCATGACTCGCGCCGTGAGTGGATGTTTGTCGTCGGTGATCCATTCCGCCAATTCCAGTCGGCCGCTCTGTTTGTCAGCAATCTCCGGTGTGTGTTCGATGGATTCAATGGCTGTCAGGAACGCTCTGGGAACGGAATCGCCCAGCTTCTTCGCATCTCCCTTGATGTTCAGCTTGCAGTCGGCAGGTTCTGTCTTGTCTCGAAGCCCCATCGCCAACGGGGTTCCGACAGGCCATTTTGATTCCGGAACGGGTCTCGGAACACCTGTATTGGAATCCTTTACCAGAACGGTTTCGACGAATCCGTCCGGCGGCATCACTTTGGGAGCGGCTTTGAGTACGTGCAGACCGGTCGGGCCAGCGGTCAGTTTCTCGTGCGCGGCGACTCCCCACATTGTCTTGCTGCTGGTGAAGAAACCAGCAAGGGCGTAGTAGTCGCTCGTGGGGATCGGGTCGAACTTGTGATCGTGGCAACGAGCACAGGCGATGCTAATGCCCAGCATGCCACTGCCGATGACATCGATTTGGTCGGCCACCACATCCATTGCAAAGTTGGTATTCATTGCGGCGGCTGGCTTCGCCGTCATCGCAAACAATCCAGTCGCAATTCGGTTTTTGTCGTGCTCTTCATCTGTGTCGGCGGGGAGCAGGTCGCCGGCGATTTGTTCGGTGAGAAATCGATTGTACGGCGTGTCGGCATTGAAGGCGGCGATCACGTAGTCGCGATATCTCCAGGCGTGAGGAAACGTAGGATTGCGACCGAGTCCGTCGTTGCCATTGGATTCTCCGTAGCGCGCGACATCCAGCCAGTGACGTCCCCAGCGTTCACCATACTGAGGACTGGCGAGGAGCTCATCGACGAGTGTTGCAATTGCTTCATGTCGGTTGGTGTTGCAGTCTGCGATGAATTCTTCAGTGCGAGCCATCGTAGGTGGCAGACCCGTCAGGTCGAAACTCAGTCGGCGAATCAAATGGAGTGGTGATACAGGATCTGTTGGCTGCAGGTCGGCAGCTTCCATTTTGGCCAACGCGAAGTGGTCGATTGGATCGAGTGGCCAGTTGGCATCTTTCACTTCCGGAACCGAAGGATCGACGACCGGCTGCAACGACCAGAGATCTTTAGCGCGATCCAGAACGGCGTTTGCCGGTTCGTCTGTACTGGTGTTTCTGTTCGGCGTTCGAGGATCGTGGGCACCGCGAGCGATCCAGTCGGTGAAATCCTTGACGATGTTTTCCGGAAGACGTTCGTCGGGCGGCATTTCGATGCCCTCGTACAGCAGCGCCTGAATAATGCGGCTGTCACTCGGTTTGCCCTGGACGATGGCATTACCAGTCTCGCCACCTTTGCGCATGCCAATACGAGTGTCCAGCAGCAGGCCGCCGCCGACTTCGTCGGATTCGGTCGAGTGACATTCGTAGCAATGTTTGACGAGAATCGGGCGAATCTTGTTCTCGAAGAACGCCATTTCTTCTGCAGGGATTGCCGTAGGGTTCTCGGCGGCCGCGCGGTGTCCGGTGACGGACAGCACAAGCGCGAGGCAGACGATTGTTGCGCGAGAGAAAGGCATAGGAGGTAGCAACATCCAGGGAATGACGAGATGCCTGGATTATCCACCGAGGACAGGGCAGATGTAAAGGTTCCAATTGTAATTGCACAATGGCAGATGGGCAATGAATGACTGCGGACTGACGTCACGCAGATCGCCAGTGTGTGTTCGGTAGGCACGAAACGATGGCGTGGGCGAAGCAGAGATTCGCAGCCAGGCGTTCCTATGCAGAGCATGGGGACGAGAGAGCGGCGTTACGTCGAGATCGCAACCGCTTATGGGATTCCTCGGACGATGGTTGGTCCGATAAGTCGTGTCAGCCAAACGGGAAGCTTCTGCCAGATGTGGATGACTCGATCGTACTTACCACTGCCCGGGCGCATATCGCTGGCTTCGCCCTGTCGCAGGTGATATTGCCAGACGGCCGGATGTTCAACCGCTCCCCACTGCTTCTTAAATTTCCATGTTCCGGCTTCGCGTGAGCATCGGCCGAAGTCGAATGTGTGTTGCCCTCGTTCAACCGACCGACGAAGCGCGTGCCAGTACATGAGCATATTGCAACTCGTGCGGTTGTGTTCTCGAAGTGAACTGGCACTCGGAATCAGTGTGACTCCCGGCCCGTGCAGCAGAAATCCGGAAGCAATCGCCTGCCCGTCCAGATGCACGCTGCAGATTTCGGCGTTGTCCCCGAATTCAGAAAGCATCGACGCAAACAGCTGCTTCGAGAACGGCGGGGTTCCCAGGTCTCGCATGTTTTGGCAGAACACGGAATAGAATTCGTCCAGTCGATCAAGCCCTCCGAAATGGATGCTCAACGTGTCATTGTTCAGCGGCTTGCGGATCTGGCTGCGGACTTTGGACTTCAGGCCGTCCCACAGTGCATCAGGACAGTCCGGCAGCGGGAGTCTCATGTGAACCTTTTCGGTACTGGCCGCGTGCAGTAACGGATGGTCGACGTGTTCTTCGTGACGAAGTTCCAGATGTTTCACGTCCAGCTTTGCAGCGAGGGCCACGGCGGACTTGATGAGTTTGTCTGCGGCTTCGGGTGATTCGGTGAGCAGACCTCCCGTGTTGAGGTACGGTTGACTGACGAGAAACCGTCCGAAGATGGGGCCGCTGATGAACATGAGCGGCAGCACGCCTGTGATGTGACCGTCCTGTTCTGTCCACAGGAAGTAAGGCTGATGTTTGAGGCCGTCTCGAAAGACAGTGCCCCATTCACTGCGCAGATGAAACCCGTCGTAGCCGAAGGATTTCAGGAACGCATTCCATCCGGCAGGTGCAGTTGTCGCCGTTTGAACTCGGCATTGGATCTGAGGTGCAGCGAGAAGTGTTGTCATTGCTCTGTGAGGTGGGAGGTAGGTTTCGAGTGCGTGCCAGTTAAGGAATGCACCGTTAGAGCCAGTGGCACACGCTGCCCTGGATCAGGCAGTTTGTGCGGTGATAGCCTGAATCAGATAAGAACAGGTTCTTTAACGGTTCGTGGATTCTTGATTCGTGCGGCCATTTGAGGACTGAGCGTGCGATACGTCTCGACGACAGCCTTCATTCGGTCCGCGAACGTGAAGTTTTCCTCTATGGTTTGTCTGCCTTGTTCGGCGAGGTCCGTTCGCAGTTCTTTCGACAGCAAACATTTGCGAATTCCTTCGGTGAGTGCTTCCGTGTTGGCTGTCGGGACAACGAGTCCGTTATGGCCATCCTGAACGAGCCGAGGAATGCCGTTGACTTCTGTTGTGACGACGGTTCGCTGAGACGCCATCGCTTCCAGAACGACGTTTGGGAGTCCTTCTCGAAGACTGCTGAGCACATACATGTCGATCGCTCGGTAGAGTTCGCGAGGGTCTTCCAGGTAGCCGGCCAGGTGGACTCGGTTTTGAAGTTCCAGGCTTTCAACCTGATCCTGCAGGGCGTCCTGCAGATGTCCTTCCCCGGCGATGATAAGTCCCACGTTGTGACCTTCATTCACAAGTCGACTCACAGCATCCAGCAGCCTATCGAATCCTTTCTCTTCCGACAGCCGACCAACGGCACCCAGTAGGATATGATCGGGGCTGAAGCCGAAACGAGCTTTCTCATCGGCGGTAGCGGCAGTCGTGTGATAATCCGTATGGACGATCGCATTGTCGACCAGCGACAGTCGGTCTTCTTTGATGCCGGATTCAAGGCAACGTTCGACCAGGTCTTTGGACACACACAAAACTCGTTCGTATCGCTTCATGCAGAACCGATCGATCTTGTAGTAGGTGGGCGTGCGAGACGTAAACCGCACCCAGCCATGGGCGGTGGTGACGAGGTGCATCTTATGGAACATCCGGACGAGCAGGCCCAGTGCGTTACTCTTGTAGTCGTGAGCGTGCCACACCGCAACGTTACGTTCTTTGCACAATTGAACGGCCTTCTTCACGATGCTGAGGTCTGCCGGGCCACGGTCGTCGATGCCGATGATTTCGGCTCCGCTGCCATCTGCGCGAGCGATCAGCGAATCGAATCCGGGATCCTGTGGGGGCCTCATGAACATGCAGGCCGAATCGATCCCATACTCACTCAGGAAACGCGGCGAGTTGAGAATTGTCTTCTCGGGGCCGCCACCTGTCCCGGTGACGACTCGAGTGTGAAGAACGAAAGGGGGGTTCTTGATTTGATTGGACATTTTGGTGCAATGTGATGGAGGTGTATGGACCAGGCCGGGTGTCTAGTTGGCTCGTTCCGGGATCATTTCTGAGTAGATCGTGCTGTAGGTGTTCAGCATGTGTTTCAGTGAGAATCGCCTGCCCGCCATGATGTTGCCGGCGACTGCGATTTGCTGCCGGTCGTCCGGATGACTGGCGAGCTGAATGAGTCGGCCGGCGAGAGCTTCGTGGTCTTTTGCTTCACACAGAAAACCGGTGACTCCGTCTTCGATCATTTCCGGAAGGCCGCCGACAGCTGTGGAAACGACCGGCAGTTCAGCAGCCATGGCTTCGATGACGGTCAACGGGATGCCTTCACTGATGCTCGTCAGCAGGAATGCGTCTGAGGCCGCCAGCAGGTGAGAGACATCATTGCGCGAACCGGCCAGGACAACATTGTCGTGCAGATTCAGTTCGTTGATGGTTTCTTCGATCGCTGTTCGTTCTTCCCCGTCTCCGACAATCAGAAGGCGCATTTGAGGATGCTGTTGTCGCGCGCAATGGATGGTTCGGAGTGCGGTCTGATGGTCTTTGAGCTCATGCAGACGTGCCACCTGGACGACGACAAAGTCGTCATGCGAGAAACCGAACCCCGACCGGATCGCCGGTCGAGCACCTGCGGGCGCCGATGCGAGGTCATCCAGATCGACTCCGTTGTAGACGAGTTCCACACGGTGGCGTGGCAGGCCTTCGTTGTCGATCAACGCCTGTTGCACGGATCCTCCACAACCCACCATGCGGTCCTGCTTCCGCAGCAACAATCGATTGACAATGGAGCGTTTCAGGCTGGGCAGGTCCGGAACATGGCGGCCGTGTTCGGTAAACAGGACCGGCGTGCTGCCAAAGAGGCCTCGACTGAGCATCGCTTGGAAGAATGGTGTGTACTGGTGAGCATGAAGCAGTGACACGTTTTCTCGACGGACGAGGTCGTTGAGTCGGCGTGCGCAGGCCCGGTCGATTCCTTCTCCTCGATGCAGGTGTTCGACAATGAAGCCGTCATCCTGCAGCTGAGTGCCGATTTCGCCGACCTCGTCAAGGACCGCGACGATGCAGCGGTAGTTGGCGGCGAGTTCTCGGACCATTTGGTTGACGAGGACTTCTGCTCCTCCGACTCCGAGCGCATGAATCACATGACAGACCGTGGGACGAGAGTCCTGGTCTGTGTGTGATGACGATGGAAATACCCTGAGTTGAGTCATTGTGTTCACATTCTCCGGCGAAATGCGTCAGCGGCGTTCTTCCACCGTCGGGGGCTTAGCAGACGAGTCAGCGCGGGAAGCAGTCGGTTCGGCGACCTGATGAGATGTTTGATGCGGGCCTTTTGGGAGACAAACATCGTCCATCCGCTCGGTGGGTACGATTCGTCGGGCCTTGCCGTGCGGTACTCTCGATTGGTCCGATGAAAGATGTCGCGAAGACCTTCTGTCATGACGATCGAGAAACACCGCGCTGTCAGGTGCTTGTCTCCAAACGCATAGAGATCCTTCCAGGCGGCGTCGTTGAGTTCGTCGGCCCTGGTTCGCATTTGAGCGGCAAGGTCGTCATCGTCGCAGCACGATGCGGCGACGCGCAGAACGTTTGCTTTGCGGAACTCCTGAGCGGCCCAGGCTTCGGTGATGAACTCCAGATTCTCCGGGTGACTCAGCGTGGGTCGTTCGTTAGCCAGCATCCATGTGCCGTAGTGGCAGAGGGTGCGTCGGACGTAGTCATACATTGGTCCACGTTCGTCGGCTTCAGCCATCTTGTGCAGATAGCGACCCATTGACGTCAGGCACACGGTGTAGGACCAGCGGTACTCAGCATCCAGAAGGTTCAGTGCGTCCAGATCCTGTTCCGGATGCGCGACGCGGCGAATGAGTTCTTCTGCCTTTGCAAGGTACTTCCTGTCCTTGCTGACGTCCCAGCCATCCAGCAGCACGTTGATGGAGTTTCCGGAGCCTCGACCTGGCCCGTGATAGTCATCAGTGACCGTGGCCGATGCTCCACCGGTTGGGCCGTCGTCGAGCAGCGAGAAGATCGTCGCTGATCCATCATCCATCCCGATGACCCAATCGGCCAGGGACAGCACGGATTCAGCGGCTTCTTTGTTTCCGGTCAGGTAGTAGTACGACAGCAGGCCGGTTGAGTAATTGTGTTCGTTGCTCGGTCCGCCGCCGTAGTCGCCGGCTTCCGGAGTGTTGTGTCGCGAATAGGTGCGGTGTGTGGCTGAGCGAGCATCGAGGTAGTGGTCGGTGTGCCAGAACAGACCCCCGTTGAAGCCAGCTCGATCTTCTGTCGTTCGGTAGATGTCAATGTCCATGACGTGTCGAGCGAGTGGATCATATAGCCTTCGCCATGACGCATCACCGGCTGCAATCCCATTGACGATTGCACCATAGATCATGTCGAACTGATTGTTGTAGTGCGAGACGATTGTGTTTTGTCCCGCGTAGTAAGTCTGTTCGTGATCGGCTGGGACATCTCCGTAGTTTCGCCAGCCGTATTCGTCGATGGTTTCTCGACGAGCTTCAATACTGCGTTCACCGGTGGAGACGGCCGACCGCCAGGACTCATATCTTTGAGTGACGGAGCTGTCGCGCACAGACGTGATGTCTCCTGCGAACCAGTCAAACACCTGTGCCTGCTGAACCCAGTCAGCTGGCTGAAGCATCGTTGGCAGTTCATCCATGCAACTGAATTCATTGAGTTCGCTGTCGAGCGGGCGAGTGCAGAGCCATACATCGTGCGTACTCTGTTCGCCTCCCTGCAATTCGAATTCACCAGCAATCGAACGAGGAAAAAGTTCCGCTGAAAGGATGTCGTTCTCCATCCGGATCGACGACGGGAACGATTCCCAGAACTCAGGGATTGTTACACCAAGCTGGCAGTCATCTGCTTCGATTGCAACCACCGGGGTAGCTCGATATCCACGAACCGTCCCCATTTCGGATGTGGCTTCGTATCCACGTTTAATGACATGAGATGTTCCGTCAGCAGAGAGATGGTTGGGACTCGCCCATGCAGGGCCTCCACTGCCAAACTGAATGATTCGCAGGTTGGAATCGGCTGATTGGTGTCGCACGTCAGCATCAGCCTGAGTCTTCCAGCGAACCTGCATGTTGTCGCAGGTCTGCAATTTGAAGTTGAGACGCAGTCCGGAGAAGCCGAATGAACCTTCGTCTCCCAGGTCCCAAAGCCCGCCCTTGTGTCGGGCCCGGCGAACATTCCGAATTCGGCTGTTGAGGCGGACCATGCCGATGGACGGCCAGACTTCAAACTGAAGCCGCAGAGTGATGCGAGGATCTGAAGTGAGATGGGCATTGACCTCGTAGACGGAGCGAATCGCTCCTTCAACCTCCGAGCGGATATCATCAAAGGTGAATTCGAGCTGGCTGCCATCCGGGGCCGTAACTTCCGGTGTGAGATCAATCTCTGTGTATTGCAGTGGGTCGGCTGCAGGATTGCTCTGGTGAAGTGAGAATCGGTGGCCGTTTTGACGCAGTACAATCTGTGGCAGAGTCCTGGTGTCCAATCCTGTCGCGTTGTTTGGGCAACTCGCAGTAGTACCGCCGAGCCGCAACGTGCATTGTTCAGAGTCGAACGCGGCCGGCTTCACCCAGGAGGCAAGCAACCAGCGAATGCTGCCATCGCTCCAACGACTCAGGATCTGTGTCTGAGTCTCCGTTGCACGGCTGTGGCAGAAAACCTGGGCAGCTTCGGCTTGGTGCACGAGACCTTTCGGCAAACAAAGTCCACCATTCACAGGTTGGGGAACTGGCGGCACGGACGAACACAGCCGGAACGGCACTTCGACAGTACCGGCATCAGGGGAGCGGATGGATTGAGGTGCTTGGCTGGCGGAATGGGTCATGGCAGAGAGACCTCGTGTGAGATTTCGAGAGGTTCTTCGGAAACGACAGATGCGGTCGGCGCTTCGGACCACTCTCCGAGCCATCGTCCGAGAACGAGCAGAGACCACAGAACCTGGCCATGTTGTCCGACGTACCGGCAGTGCTGTTCGTACATGCGTCGAGCCTGCGGGACGTCGATGTAGTCTGCAATGGGGCTTGCTTCCTGCAGTACGATGTTCTGGATCTGATCCTGCAGCGGTCCTCGCAGCCATTCGTCGACAGGCAGTTCAAATCCCTGTTTGCGGCGATGGGCTAGCCCTGCGGGCAAACGAGGTTCGTAGATCTGCTTGAGAATCCATTTCTTGCTGCCGTTGCGAATCTTCATGGACGACGGCATGGCGGCGGCCAGTTCCAGAAGACTGACATCCAGCAGCGGTGGACGGACTTCGAGCCCGAATGCCATGCTGGCTCGATCGACCTTTGTCAGGAAATCATCCGGCAACAGGAAGTTCGTGTCGGCAGACAGCATGCCACTGAGCGCATCGCGACTTCCGGAGTCGTAACCTTGCCGAACAGCTTCTTCCGGATGATGCTCTGCAATCTGTGTTGCGAAGCCAGGGCTAAGCAGCTGCTGCCGGACGTTTGTTCTGCAGGCCGATATCGTGTTGGCGTATGCGGTCGCCGGATCGGACGACAGATTCTGTAAGAGTGTTTTGAGCCTCAATGGCCGAGGAAGCCAGTCTGCTTTGGGCCACACTGCTGCGCAGGACTTGAGCACTGTGTGACGAAGCCAGCCCGGCAGCAGGTCACGGATGGCCGATTCCTTGAGGTCGTGACTGTAGCGCGAGTATCCTCCAAAGCCTTCGTCTCCACCATCGCCCGACAGGGCAACCTTGACGTGTTGAGCCGCCATGCGGGCAACGGCCATCGTCGGAATGGCGGAAGCATCGGCGAATGGTTCGTCATAGAAGCGAACGAGGTCGTCCAGGTCGCGGACGGCTTCCGAGGTCACGACATCTTCCGTATGGATTGTCCCAAAGTGGCGAGCCACTTCTGCTGCGTGAGGCAGTTCGCTGTAGCGTCGTTCCTGAAATCCAATCGAGAACGTCTGAATGGGTGATCGAATCAAGTCGGTGAGTGTTGCGACGATGAGACTGCTGTCGAGTCCGCCACTGAGGAATGCTCCGACTGGTACATCAGCGATCAGGTGGCTGCGAACAGCGTCCTGAATCGCATGTTCAATGCGATCCCTCCATTCGTTGTCTGTTCCGGCTTGTTCGTTGTCAAACGAAAGTTGCCAGTAGCGTTTTGCGGCAGGAGTGTTTTCCGGTGTTGCCAGCATCGTGTGAGCAGCGGGCAGTCGCTGCACCTGTTGGAAGATGCTGCGAGCACCGGGAATGGTCCCGAATGTCAGGTAGTCTTCGATGGCAGCTGGGCAGACGGAACGGTCGACGTTCGGGTGAACGAGGATCGCCTTGAGTTCGGAACCGAATACGAGCTTTTCATGATCGCGGTAGACATACAATGGTTTCTGGCCGACGTGGTCGCGTGCCAGCAGCAGGCTTCGGTTGTGCTCATCCCACAGCGCGAAGGCAAACATGCCTCGCAGATGCCGAACCAGGTCTTCACCGTATTCTTCGTACAGATGAACGATGACTTCGGTGTCGGAATGTGTGCGGAACTGGTGACCGTTGCTGATGAGCTGTTCACGCAGTTCCGTGTAGTTGTAGATTTCACCGTTGAAAACGACGTTGATTGATCCGTCTTCATTGGCGATGGGCTGGTCTCCGCCTTCGAGGTCGATGATTGCCAGTCGGCGATGAATCATGCCCAGGTTACGCGACTGAAAGATGCCTTCACCATCGGGACCTCGATGGGCGATGGCGTTCCCCATAGCGCGCAGCGTCGATGATTCAGTGGGTCGATGCTGATCGGTGTAGAGGACTCCGGCTATGCCGCACATGACTGCATCCGTTGTGTTCGTTGCAAACTGCAGAACCGGACCTCAGGGTGAGATGGTTCTTCATGGCTAACATAGGTCGTGAATCTTCGTAATCAGCGGGAATGGAAGGAAACCAGGCGTCGTGTGAGAATGATTGGGCTTCGTTCAAACCAAAGCTGGCAGTCGGTAGCGGTTTATGCAGTTCGCATCAATAATGCACTCTCCGGCCATGGGCATGCCACGGCTTCCTGTGAATTGAGGCAACACGATGCGACCAGCGAAAGACGGTGCAAACCCGGAGGAAGCTGATGGTCCGTTGAGTTCAGGAAAGTTTGGTCGGCCGTTCTTCGAGTCCCTGCTGGGTGCTGTGAACGACGCGGTCTGGTCGCTCACGCCAGATGGGGCGAGGGTGTTGTATCTGAACCCGGCGGCGGAACGGATTTTTGGATTGCCTCTTGCTGAACTGCAGGCGTCGCCGCAAAAGTGGCGGGAGACAGTGCATCCGGATGATCTCAGCACGGTCGACCACGCAATGCGGTCACTGCCGAGTCTGCACGGACAGACTATCACTCACAGGATTGTGAGACCAGATGGCGAGACGCGCTGGCTGGTGCAGAGTATCCATGTCGTGAGGGACGACTCCGGCGCGGTGCGACTGGTCAACGGAACGGCCACCGACATCACTGAACGGCGGCTGGCTGAAGAGTCTCTGGAAGAGTCACGGAGTGTATTTCATTCGCTCGTCGAGAGTCTGCCGCTGAATGTTCTGCGGAAAGACCGATCCGGGCGAATCGTTTTCAGCAATCAAAGGTACTGTAACACGGTCAGGATGCCGCTCGAGCAGATCATCGGCAAGACAGACTTCGATCTGTTTCCGAAAGAACTGGCTGAGAAATACACCGCTGATGACCTGCGGGTGATTGAAACCGGCCTGGACTATCAGGACATCGAAGAACATCAGACGCCGGATGGCGAAACGCTTTACGTGGAAGTCTTCAAAGGGCCTGTGATCGATGCCAACGGAAACACGACCGGCATTCAGTGTATGTTCTGGAATGTGACGGATCGTGTCCGGGCGGAACAGAATCTCCAACACGAACGGGACCTGCTGCGCACTCTGATGGACAACGTGCCTGATTTGGTTTTCGTTAAAGACAGAGCAGGCAAGTTTCTTACAGTCAATGATGCCCTCTTGAAAATCCTGAAGGCAGAATCGCTTGATGACGTCGTCGGACGTGATGACAGCGACTTCTCACCACGGGAACTCGCAGAACGCTACATGATGGACGACATCCGAGTAATGAACTCGGGTGAATCATTGATTGACCGAGAGGAGCGATCCACTGATGCCCACGGCAACGAGACCTGGATTCTGACAACCAAAGTGCCATTGTATGATTCAGGTGGCAACGTCTCCGGTCTCGTGGGGATCGGTCGCAACATCACGAAACGAAAACTTGCGGAACAGGAAACTCAGCGGCAGGCTCTGGAAGCCAGGTTGCTTTATCAGTCAACGACACTTGCCGGGCAGACTAGTTCATTTCGAGAGGCTCTACAGGGCTGCACTGATCTGGTCTGTGAACTCACCGGCTGGCCGATTGGTCACGTGTGGCTCCCGGATGATTCTCGACAGGTCCTTGTTCCGGCGGAAATATGGCATCAGGCGGATGATGCCAGGCTCATTCAGTTCAAAAAGGTGACAGAGCAGTCCGAGTTCGAGTCGGGAGTTGATCTGCCAGGCCGCGTGTGGCGGGAAGCGAGTCCTCAATGGGTGCCGAATGTTCAAGAGGACGAGAATTTTCCACGCGCACAGGAATGCGATCATCTCGAAATCAAAGGAGCGTTGAGCTTCCCGATTGTGATCGAACACCAGGTGGAAGCCGTTCTGGAGTTCTTCTCATGGGATCAAATCACCATCGATCAACAGCTGTTGAATACGTTTCGGACGGTGGGAGAACAGATCGGTCGTGTTGTCAAGCGGCGTCGCGCTCGTGAAGCTTTGCAGAAGGCCAAAGATGCGGCCGATGCAGCAAATCAGGCAAAAAGTGAGTTTTTAGCCAATATGAGCCACGAGATTCGCACACCAATGAATGCGGTGATTGGGATGTCCGAATTGCTGCTCGACAGCACGATGAGGTCCACTCAGCATGAGTACGCCCGCATGATTCACGAGTCGGGTGAAGCGCTGCTCGGAATCATCAATGACATCCTCGACTTCTCAAAGATCGAAGCAGGAAAGCTGAGCCTGGAAGAAATCCCATTCAGTATCCGCGACAGCGTGGGGGACACATTGAAGTCGCTCGGCGTTCGCGCTCACCACAAAGACCTGGAACTGGCATGGCAGGCGGAAGAAGACGTTCCGGATCGATTGATTGGTGACCCGAACCGACTGCGACAGATTCTGTTCAACCTGGTTGGAAACGGAATCAAGTTCACGGAATCAGGGGAAGTCGTCGTGACAGTGCGACGCGTGTCCGGAAATGCGGATCGTGTTGTGCTGGAGTTCGTTGTGAAAGATACGGGAGTCGGGATTCCGGACGACCGAATCGATCGAATCTTCGACGCGTTTGAACAGGCGGATACGTCGACGACCAGGCGTTTTGGAGGAACCGGTCTGGGACTGGCGATTTCGTCGCGACTTGTGCAGCTGATGCAGGGCGCGATCAATGTGGACAGCACTTTGGGACGTGGCAGCGAGTTTTCGTTTACCTGCGAATTCCTGGTGGCGAATGCTGACCCTGCTGCCGAAGCGAATCCCGCGCTGGAAGAAATCACCGGAATGGCGGTCCTGGTTGTCGACGACAATGCGACGAATCGACGAATTCTGAAAGACGTCCTGCTGGCACATGGTCTGAAACCCGTCGTTGCTGCGAGTGCTCAGGAAGGCATTGCGCTTCTGAAGGAATCCCGGCTGAGTCAGGATACGATTCGAGTCGTTCTGACGGACGTTCATATGCCCGATGTCGACGGGTTCATGATGTCACAACAGATACGTGAAACGGCCGGCCTGGAAGAAACTGTCATTATCATGCTCACGTCGGCGGAACGAACAGGTGACTCAGACCACCGACGCAATCTTGGCATTGCAGCTCATCTGACAAAGCCGGCGAAGCAGTCCGAAGTGCTCAATGCCATCATCGCATCCTGTGGCGTCACAGCGCGTGATGATTCGACGGACGGTGCCTCAGACGGAACGCAGGGAATGGCATTGCCGACTCTTAAGATTCTTCTTGCGGAAGACGGCGTGGCGAATCAGATGGTGGCCATTGGAATTCTGGAAAAGAAGTGGAAGCATAATGTCACCATCGCATGCAACGGGCGCGAAGCGGTCGACCTGGTGACATCCACACCGTTTGACCTGGTTTTCATGGATGTCCAAATGCCGGAAATGGACGGACTTGAAGCAACGGCCATTATTCGGGATAAAGAAAAGGCTGGTGAGCTGGTCCATCAGGCGCGCGCGAGGTTGCCAATCGTCGCAATGACGGCTCACGCAATGAAAGGAGATCGCAAACGCTGCCTGGAAGCCGGCATGGATGGTTACGTGTCCAAACCGATTCGCCCTGCAGATCTTCTGGTGGAAGTACAGTCACTACTGGGAGAACCCGTCGCAGATCCGCAATCCGTTCCAGCCGACAGTTCTACCCCGGAAGAAGCTGAGGCCGACGATTCGGGACTGATCAACTGGAATGCGGCTCTGGAATCGGTTCTTGGAGACCAACAGTTATTCAAACAGGTCGTGGAAGCATTTCTGGCGGAGTACCCTCGTCATGTTAAGGATCTTGGCATCGCCATCGAAGAACGAGACGCCACTGCGGCCCGACGGCTGGCCCATTTACTGAAAGGCGTGATGGCTACGTTTGCAGTCGAAACGGTCCAGGAAACCGCCAGAACACTCGAAACTGATTTCGCTGCCGAATCATTCGACAATGCTGAACCTCGTTATCGCCAACTGAGCGAAGAGCTGGACCAGGTCGCTTCCGTGTTGACACAGTTTCTTGAGGGAAAGATTCAACTGTCATAACCATTGATCCATTAGATTTGAGCCAGCACCTGTTGATAGACTTCGCGAATTCGTTCAGTCATGAATTCGTGGCGAAACTGTTGAGTGAAACGCTGGCGGCCCTGCGAGCCCAGGTGCTGGCGGAGTTCTGAATCGGCGGCCAGCCGAATGATGGCGTCGGCCAGTGGAGCCACCTCGCGTTGAGGCACCAAAAAGCCGGTTTCGTTGTTGATGCAGACTTCCGGTGCTCCGTCGATATCGAAACTCACGACGGGACGTCCGGCGATCAGTCCCTGCGGCAGAACACGGGCCAGGCCTTCCCAGACGCTCGTATGAGCCACAATGTCAGCGGCGTGAATGTAGTTTGTCACTTCGTTGGGTGGCACGAGTCCCGCGAACACGAAGTGATCGGTGAGTCCTCGTGCGGCGATTTCGTCTTCATACTGACGCCTCAGGATGCCATCTCCCACAAACAGAAACTTCACGCTGGGAACCTCGACGACGATGTCTGACGCGGCTTCGATGAGATATTCGTGGCCTTTCAGATTGAACAGTCGCGCAACTTTGACGACAACAATGTCATCGGGGGCGATCCCCAGTCGCGTCCGGACGGAATCACGCGATTCCGGCGGATTCAGAAACGTGTCGACATCCATTCCGCTGAAGACGGTGGTGAATTTGTCAGGTGTTCCGATTCCGGCGGCGAGGTACTGCTGAGTCATCGCATCGCAAACAGTGATGAAATGCCGGCACCATCGGTCGGCGATGCGTTCTGCCATTTTGTAGGCATTGTGCAGCAGTGCCGGCTGGCCGTAGTGAAATGACGCTCCGTGAATCGAATGGACGCACGGAATTCCCAGTGTATGGGCCGCTCGTCGTCCGAGAATACCGGCCTTCGAACTGTGAGTATGAACGAGATCCGGCTTATACGTTTGGAATGCTCGTTTGATGGAGAAGTAAGCGCGCGTGTCATGCCACGGATGAAGGCTTCTCTGAAGTTCCGGCAGGACGCGAATGTTCAGGCCACGCTGCTCAGCTCGTTGTTCGAGGGTTCCCTCCGGCCCGACACCCGGACCGGTAATCAGGCAAACTTCATCGCCATGCAGGTGGTGCTGATCGTCCACATTGAACAGGGTGTTTTCCTGAGCCCCGCCAATGATGAGCCGGGTGATGATGTGGGCAACTCGCATAAGGACTTGATAACAGCCCGGTGATGCCGGACAGCCGAATTGTGGTTGGATTCAAATTGAATGAGTGGAAACTGCCTGGCGATTTGCGTAGAACTGACTGCGGTGACGCACCATATGGGAACTGACTGCCTGAAACCAAAGTCCGCCTGGTTGTAGGACCGATTCCGTCGTCTTTTCCCGCCAGTTTCAATTGTACCTCCCGGAGATCCACGAATGTACCGACTGTTCGCAATGCTGTTGATGGCTATGTTCTGCTCGAATGCTGTTGTCGCCGAGGAAGGCGAATGGAAATCGATTTTCGACGGCACAATGAACGGCTGGAAAGTTGGCGAAAACGCGGATTCATGGAAGGTCGAAGACGGCAATTTCGTTTGCCACGGCCCGAAGGCTCATCTGTTCTACGTTGGCGACGACGAACCGTTTATCAATTTTGAATTTGAGTGTGAAGTGATGACGACTCCAGGGAGCAATTCCGGCATCTACTTTCACACCGATTATCAGGAATCCGACTGGCCTCAGTGGGGCTACGAATGCCAGGTCAACATTTCGCATACGGACACGATCAAATCGGGCAGTATCTACGGAATTGTGAAAGTCACCGATCCCCCCGCGAAGGACAACGAATGGTACATGACGAACATTCGAGTTGAAGGACGTCACGTTGTCGTCAAGATCAACGACAAGGTGGTCGTCGACTACACCGAACCGGAAAACCAGCCACGACACGACGACAGGTTCGCTCGTCGCCTTGGTCGAGGTACGTTTGCGTTGCAGGCGCACGATCCAAAGAGTGTCGTGTACTTTCGTGGGATGAAGGTTCGCCGTCTTCCTTAGTTGCATTATTTCCTGGTCTGCTGCGGTAGTCGTTGCCGGGGCAAGAGATGTCTACCCGGATCGCCGGCCTGAAGGAGAATCCATGCTGGTTCCGATGCAGTTGAGTCGCGTTATTGTTTCTGATCTCAACGATCAGCGCGCCATCTATCTGAAAGAAACAGATGGTTCACGCGTCTTCCCGATTCTGATTGGTGACTTTGAAGCGTCAGTCATCAATCGCCGATTGCTGGAGGAACAGCCGTATCGGCCGATGACGCATGACCTGCTGCACAGCTGCATCAGTATTCTGGGGGGAATCATTCAGGATGTCGTTGTGACTCGCATTGAAGACCACACGTACTACGCCGTGCTTCGAGTGGCTCAGGGTGACGAAATTCACGAAATCGACTGTCGGCCAAGTGATGCGGTCGCTTTGGCGATTCACATGGACCCGGCGATTCCCATTCTGGTCGACGACGGTGTACTCGAACAGGTAAGCTGATGAAAGACGCAGTCGAACTGCAAAAGCTGCTCCGTTCGACAGGCCTGTTATTCTGCCTGTGCGGCACAATCATGTTGGTCGAGTGTGTTCTTGACCGACCGTGTTTTGCCGACGATCCAGTGGTTCCGGAAGAAGACAATGAACCTGCTGTCACGGAACCTGCCGATGCACTTCCGGAAGAAGCGGTGGTTCCTTTCTGGAGGCTGGATCGAGGCCAGACGTTTCTGACGACGACAAACATCCGCCGTGAAACAGAACTGCAGATTGGCGACCACACCAGCAGTTCCGACGAAACAGACCGCATCGTGCTGGCGTACGGAGTAGTTATGCCGGACCGGGCCGATGGCTTTCGAGTCAGATTGCAGGTGCGGTCTATGCGACGCGACGCAAACGACGGAGATGAGGGTTCCAATCAGATTGAGGTGCTGCCGAAGCGGAATCGGCCGGCGATGCAAATGGCGTTCCGGGTTTCCCACGGAGGAGAGCAGGTTGTTGCGTATCCTGGTGAGTCCATTTTTCCAACGCAGGGGCTGGCGTCCACCGAACTGCTGCATCGCCTTTGTGGACCGGAAGAAGTTCGGTCCTGGTACGACCTGCCGTTTCGGGTGCCCGTCGTCACGAATCGAAACCAGTTGATTCCGCCGCGTATTGAATTACCGCCGCCAACATCTCCGGCTGACGACGAGAACGGTTTGGAAACTGAGGAGGCAGAAACCAGGAAGGAGCCTCTGCCCGGATTGAGAGTCGACTTCGAATGGACCCGGCCACAGCATGTGTCGTTGGGATTGCTGGGTACGTTGCAGATCGACAGTCATTATCGTGTCGAGAGCATCGAAAGCGACACGGCGACGATTGTGATTGAGGGAGAAGCGTCGATTGAACCACGCGAAGCTCCTTCCCGGTCAATGCTGGCCATCGAGTCCATTCATCTTTCCGTGACGGAGGTTTTGGGCAGCGGGGCGGTGACGATGGACCGGCTCTCCGATATTCCCGAATCGATGCGGTTCTCACAGAAGATCAGCGTGGAAGGGACGGGGGTCGTTCGCAGCGGCAAACAATCTCATGATTTGCGTGTCAAACAGTTGTTGACGCAGGAATGGATCGTGTCAGAATTCAACGACCGCGATGAACCTCAGGGGATTCCCATGTCGATTCCCAGGGCCCGCTGACTTTTGTATTTGACTAGTGAAGTGCTATGCCGATCTTTGAATACAGTTGCACTCAGTGCGAATGTGAGTCCGAACTTCTCGTTGGCCCGCGTGAGACACCTCAGTGCCCTCTATGCGGGTCGAAGAAGCTTGACAAGCTGATGAGTGTGTCAGCCGGCCGTGTTGCGTCCGGTGCTTCGTTATCCATCGCCCAGGAATGTCCTCCACCGGAGGCGGGACCGTGCAGTCCGCATTGCTGCCGGTTGCCTCAGTGAATGACCGTTTGAGGGTTCTTGCGTTTCCAGGCGCGGCTCCTTTGTGGACAACTGTCGGCGAGGCCGGGCTGCTGTTTCAACTGCACGGCTTACCGCACCCGGATGGCTCACTCGATCTCGTGGGAGCTCCGGCCACCGGAATATCCGACGTTGAACTGACGGAATCATGGGATACTCTGCTTCCACTGGCCATCGAGGAAGCTTCATTCAGGCAGGCAACCGCTCTGCGAACGCTGGTGTGGGATGAAAGTCCGGCTGTGTCTGTCGCCGTTCTTGAGAAGCATGGATTTCGTTCTTCCACCCGTCTTCATTGCTGGACAAAAAAAGGTGTGCCGCCGTTTCGCACACCAGACAGAGTTGACGTCCAGCCATTGACTGAGGTCGTCGAGTCGTCGCGCGACCTGTTCCTCGCTGAAACCATCGCCGCAACCCTGGAAAGTTCGTGGGACCTGCTGGCCATGCCGAAACCGAGTCCGGACGGACTGCTCCAGCAATGGCTCAAACTGGATAATCCTCGGTTGCTGACGTGCCGGCAGAACGATGCGGTGACGGGATTCGCTGTGACGACGGCCGACACCACTTCGGCGGCGGCGACACTGGAGTACGTCGGAGTTGCAAAGAATAATCGGAGGCAGGGTGTGGGACGCCTGCTGCTGATGGCGGCGATGAGTCGCGCGGCCGACTATTACCGACTCGGAAGTCGGTGGACAATGAATGCGTACTGCGACGAAAAAAACGCTCCGGCGATCGGCTTTTATCGATCGACCGGATTCATACGAGGAATCGGCGTTTCCATCTGGGTCTTCAAGGCGTGATGGCGGGTCGACGCGGCTGTGCGCTGGCAGCGGACTGACGTTGCGTTGCTCGGCTGCTGTGAGACAAACGAATCGTTCTATGTCAGATGTCGCCTCGAAGGAGGGCGCGGCGAGCGCAACCGGCGGCTCCAATGAATCCGGCGTTGCCTCCGAGTGTGGCGTAGTCGATGGAGATTTCCTCGGCCAGCGTCGGAAATGTTCTTGCCTGGAATTCTTCCGTGACGCGTTGCAGAAAGCGACGACCTGGATCTGTTTCATATCTGCCGAATGTCATCGCTCCACCGAGCAAAACGATATCGGGGTCGATGATGTGAACCGTTGACGCGATTCCGGCACCCAGACAGCGGGCCATTTCCATAATCAGTTCGTTTGACAGGTCATCACCCTTCTCGGCTTCCTCGGCAATCAGCAGCGGGGAAAGTGCAGTGATGTCATCCAGACGGCCGGTGACGGAGGACTGACGTCCCGCTTCGATCGCTTCGTTGAAGAGTCTCAGCAAAGCAGTAGCGCTGCAGTATGCTTCCAGCGTTCCGTACTGGCCACTGTTGCAGTAACGTCCGTTGTCCAGTTCGATGAGGACGTGGCCGCATTCAGAACCGTGTGAGTGGCGCCCTTCAATGATTGCATCATCGATAATGATACCTCCACCAAGTCCTGTGCCCAGCGTGTAGAAGATCAGGCTACGAGCATCTCGAGCAGATCCGGCCCAGTATTCGCCATACGCTGCCGCATTGGCGTCATTCTGGAGTATGGTTGGGCGCTCGAGTCGGTCCTGTAGTGTTTGGCGAACGGGAAAGTAGTCCCAGCCTGGCAGGTTGATTGGTTCCAGCAGCATGCCCGCCGGAATGTCCATCGTACCGGGAGTGGCGAGGCCGACGGCGGGAATCTGTTCCAGCTCGTAGTCGGTGGATCTCATCGCCTGGTGAGCGGCCGCGACCATCTGATCGATGCCGTGGTCAGGCCCCTGCTCTCTTTCTGTGGGGACGCTGGCCTGAGAGATAATGGTTCCATCGTCATCGACCACACCCGCCTTGATATTGGTTCCTCCAACATCAATTCCCAGATAGGCGGTTTGAGTACCAGAGTCCTGCGAGTCGTCCATTCCGTGATGAGTCCTGATCCGTACTGTGATCCGTAAATGCTGACGGAAAGTATAGCCAGTCTCCACGTTCTGTCATTCGGTTGACAATTCGACTGTCAATACGCGGTGGTCGGAGTGAACGGTGGGGCCATAATGGAAGGAATTCAGACGCAGATTTCTGCTGACGAGACAATGATCCAGGACCAGTCCGAATGGAAAGGCGGGCAGCGCGAACCAGCTGGGTTCCATTCCGGATCCTTCTGCCACATGGCGGAGTCCGGTCAGACTGAGTAGGTCGACGAAATGCGGCGACCACGGTGTCAGATTGAAATCTCCAATCATCACCACGGCGCTGTTGGGATGGTCTTCCTGCCATGCTGTAATCTGCCTCATTACATTCGCGAGGTGTTGGTTTCGACCTGTAAATCTTCGAGGTGTCATCGGAGACACGGGATGGACGGCTGCAATCCGGCAAGGGTGTCCATTGATGTCAACGGTGGCCAGGATCGATCCGCCTGCGACGTCGAGTTCTTTGGTAATTATGTCATTGAGCGGATGCCGCGAGAACATCGCCACTCCGAACGCATGTGGCTGCGGCCTGCCTTCAACATGAGGGTGACTGTCCTGCAGATCTGACTTCAATCGATCAAACAGCGTTGGGTTGACTTCAAACACTGCAATCACATCGGCGTCCTTCTTCGTCAGAACGTTTGAGATCGCATCGTGGTTGCGATTGTTGATGTAGACGTTGGCTGCGGAGACTGTGAAGCTGGGGGGGGCAGCAGTGTTCCACTCAGCACGAGGTGGCACATCAATCAGCCACGGCAAATGCACACAGATCATCAGGAGCTGTACGACGATCCAGATGTATCGTTTGGTGGCGGCGGCCAGAAGAGTGACGGCGAGTCCCGCAAGAATGAGCTGGATCCTGAGGTTGGCCGCCAGATCTGCTATCCAGCTGGATCGTGCGAAGAAGGTCGAGATTCCTGCCAGCAGGACGATCGTCGCCACGATCCGAAAGGCCGAGGCCAGAAATCCGTTCTTTCGAGGATTTGGCTCCTTCGAAGCGGCTGCTGTTGATGGATTGATGTCGGTCATTTCGTTCCAATGTGTCTGTCTGACAAGTCGCGAATTGGTGTGACTGCCCCGGAAGTCAACCAACATTTTAGTCCGAAGACAAGAGACGACGGCACTGTGGAAACAGCAGGAAACACCATGACAGGAATCGTCGCATTCCTGCATTTCTACTTCCTGGTCCTTGAGATGTTCCTGTGGAACAAGCCGACCGGACTGCGGGTCTTCGGGCATTTGAAGGAGGACGCAGAACGAACACGTGTCCTCGCGGCGAATCAGGGACTGTACAACGGTTTCCTCGCAGCCGGGCTCGTCTGGGGGTTGTTGTTGGGGGCAGCGGGATTCCGTTTGAAGATCTTCTTTCTGAGCTGCGTTCTGGTCGCTGGCATCTTTGGAGCAGCGACGGCGAGTCGGAAGATCCTGATCTTTCAGGCGTCGCCCGCAGCGATCGGGCTGGCACTGCTGTTGATGGCGTAGTGCTGCGTTGAATCACTGTTGCTGTGTTCCAGAAGCCAGGGTGCCGACTTTATGCAGCGAATAGGCTAACATCTGAGCGTACCGATGTACCGGCAGACGCTGAGGACGAATTCAGACTGGGACTTTCGACGGTACTGACACTTTCAGGTTGTAGCATGGGACTCTACGAAAAGTATATTCTTCCGAAGGTACTTCACTTTGCGTGTGGTATGGAACCCATGATGCGGCAGCGGGAAAAGGTAGTGCCGCAGGCTGAAGGCCACGTGCTGGAAGTTGGTATCGGGTCGGGATTGAATCTCTCCTACTACGAAGCGTCCCGAGTCACAAAGGTGACCGGACTGGATCCGTCGGTCGAGATGAGTCAGATGGCTCAGCAAGCTGCAGGGGACGCACCTGTTGATGTTGAGTTCCTGAATCTGCCAGGCGACGAGATCCCTCTGGATGATCACAGCGTGGATTCGATTGTGGTTACCTACACTTTGTGCACGATCCCGGACGCCGGCGCGGCACTCTCACAAATGCGGCGAGTGCTCAAGCCCGGTGGCAGGATGTTGTTCTGTGAACATGGAGCGGCTCCCGATGCTCGAGTCAAACGCTGGCAGGATCGAATGGATCCATTGTGGGGACGTCTGGCAGGAGGTTGTCATCTCAACCGAGCGATTCCGGACATCATTCAGGACGCAGGGTTCGCAATCGAAAGACTTGAAACGATGTACCTGGCGGGCTGGAAGCCCGCCAGTTTCAACTACTGGGGCACTGCCGTTCATGCATAGGCATTGGCATCCGGTGTATTGGTTTGCGTGAATTGTCCCGCACGGCGTCGACAACGATCGGCATCGTTAAGGTGAAGCCGGTTTGATGAAAGATGTGTGATGAGTATCCAGGTCGAACAAGCCGGTCGAGTGACTGTCATCACGATCAATCGTCCGGACGTCCGGAATGCTGTCGATGCTCAAACGGCTAGTGAGCTGCTGGCAGCGTTCACTCAGTTCGACACTGACGACAGTTCTGACGTGGCAGTCCTGGCGGGAGCCGGTCGTGTGTTCTGCTCGGGAGCAGACCTGAAGGCTGTAACAGCCGGTTCTGTTTCACAGTTGCGGACCGACGGACCAGGTCCAATGGGTCCCACTCGGCTCATGCTGTCCAAGCCGGTGATCGCGGCAGTCGAAGGTTACGCAGTGGCGGGAGGTCTGGAACTGGCACTATGGTGTGACCTGCGAGCAGCTGCAGAAGACGCGGTATTTGGTGTCTTCTGCCGCAGGTGGGGTGTCCCTCTGGTTGATGGCGGGACGATTCGGCTCAGTCGCCTGATTGGTCACAGTCACGCCCTCGATCTGATTCTGACCGGACGAGGTGTGAAGGGGGATGAAGCCCGCATGATGGGCCTGGCGAATCGGATTGTTCCTCCCGGCAAATCTGTGACTGCAGCAGTGGAACTGGCGAAATCGTTGTCTGAGTTCCCTCAGAAGTGCATGCGGATTGACAGGCAGTCATCATACGAACAATGGTCACTGCCCGTGTCAGAAGCCTTGCAGCGAGAGACACAGCTGGGGATCGAGGTCATCGCCACAGGCGAGGTGCAGGCCGGGGCGGCGCGCTTCACTGCCGGAGAGGGACGCCACGGCGGCGGTGTGTAGCTCATATTGGCGGGGAGAGTTGACGTGCGAATTTGCGAACAGGACTGAATTGATGCGAATCTGGGTTGATGCCGATGCCTGCCCGAGTGAGGTGAAGGACGTGCTGTTCAAGGCTGCGAAGTCTCGTGAGCTTCGAGTGACATTGGTTGCGAACATGTCACTGCATACTCCCAGTTCAAAGTTCATCGACAGCGTGGTCGTAAAGGCCGGTGCGGATGTCGCAGATGCACATATCGCTGAGAACACTCAGCCGGGAGATATCGTGGTCACTGCCGATATTCCTCTTGCCGCTCTGGTCATTGAAGCAGGTGGCGTAGTGATCGATCCGCGGGGTGAACTCTACACGGAACAGAACATTGGGTCGCGTCTTCAGGCTCGCAACCTGATGGACCAGCTGCGAGGTGCGGGACTGGAATCGGGAGGTCCGCCACCGTTCAACAATCGCGACAAACAGGCCTTTGCGAATCAGCTGGACCGGTTGCTGTCGAAGAAGTAACACCCCTACCACAGAGACTACCGTGTTGCCGTCACAGTGAAGACGGCATCCGCCATATGCATTGAACCGTTTCCTGTTGACACCGACGCGATGCTCTTGTCAGCTGGCCAGTCGACTTCGATGCGGATTCGACCGTCGCGGGAAACTCCTGTTGATGTTGCCGTATGGGGACGGCGTGCGTCCGTGGCAGATCCGACAAGGTCCATGAGCAGGCCAAACGAACCGGGAGAAATATTGCCCACTTCAGACAGGCGTCGACGTCCCAGATTCAGCAGTTCCTGACGAATTGCAGCTTCTTCCTCTCGTTCCTGAGCCAGTCGTTGTTTGAGTTGCTCGCGTGCTTCTGACGTGTCGACAATCGATCGAACAGCGCTTGCTGTGCGCTGACGGCCACTGCGGCGGAGTTGGGGATCAACGATGACGGGAGGGGCGTCAGACCAGGACGTGTCGGGGCTCACATGACTTTCGTCCATTGCCTCCACGCGTTCACTGTCGACCGTCAGGTGTCGTGCGGGGGAAAGGCCAAAGGCCGCTCGCCAGAGTCGGTGGGCATCGCGGTCGTCGTCGGCTTCCAGAAACCACGCAGCGAGTTCTCGCAGATCGGCCGCCCGGTCGCTGCGATTCCCTCGACGCAGCCGCTGCTGCTGAGCGAGTGACAGAACCTTTGGAATGGCGGCTCGTGCAGCAGCCTGTAATTGCCGTGACTGAGCAGGACCGGTGGCGTCATCGAGAAACCAACGACGAATACCATCCCAGCGTAGATTCCATTTTGCACGTGTTTCATCCTGAAACGCGATGCCGGTTGGATCAGCAGTATCGTAGGTGTCACGAGTTTCTTCGTTGGTGATCGCCTCAAGAAGACGATCGGAATGCTCTGACAACTCACGAAGTACCATCGCGATACGAGCGCCGCGTGTCAGCAATTCGCCGACGAACTCCCTGAGGTATTCGATGAGCCGTTCCTTGTATGCCAGAAACGAGTTCAGATCGCTTCGACGTGAGTCGGTTTGTTCATGCAGCCAACGAAAGAATGATTGTGCACGGTTCGTCAGGTCGTCGACATCGGTCACAACCTGTCGGAGGACGCCGAATGCTTTCTCGGCATCAATCGGTTGGGCATCTGCCAGAACAGTGAGCTCGGTCAGTGATTCGTGAATCCGCCCCAGCGCTGCAGCGTCGAGTGTAATGCGGCGGTTGAGTCGGCTGAGAAACTGCTGAGTTGATTCGTAGACGGCCTCGCCGGATGCAGTCAGTTGATACTGTAGTTTGCGACGGCGAAAGTCCGCCAGCGTAGCCACGTCAGCCGTATCGCTGTACGCCTCCAGAACCTTCCAGTCGCAGAGCTGCGTCAGAGCCTGTTCGACTTCGACGAGTCCGGCGTCAGCAGCCGGACCCTGAGTGGCCAGTCGACTTAAGACTTCTGCCGGACGCAAATGCAGTACGAATCCTGATTTGGCTTCGGCGAAGACGGCGACAATCGCCTGGTACAGCGGCGCCTTGTCGGCGGTGAGGTATGCGAATCCCGTGAACTGATCCTGGTCAGCGACTGAGGAAGGCGAATCTGGGCGGGACACTGATTGCAAGAAGCTACACCTGCTGAAAAGCGTTGTTTGATGAGGGGCTTTCAGCCTACGGCTTTCCCTGCCGGAATCAACGAGCAAGGTCCAGGGGAAACGCGATTGCGGAGCATTTGGTGGTGTCGCTGCACGCCCGGCTGCGATTGACGTGCCGGAATGGTGCAGTTGAGTCAGTGACGGATCCACCGAGCGAACTGGATCTTAATGTCTTATCGTGTCTGACGTCGCGTGGGAGTCGCCCGCCAACGCAGGTGATTCCATGCGCAGTCGATCAGTGAACTCGGGAAGCTCGACCAGTAGATCGTATGCATCGCGATCCGGATCGTCGCTGTGGTCAAGTGACCGGATCTCCCGGAGCACCGATTGGGCGTCCCGGGCCTGGATTCGTTCGGCAATCACATGAAGAGCATCTGCTGCAGACCTTCTGGCATCCGATCGTTCCATGGAACGAGCTGTGAAGAATCCGCTGGCAGCTGCCAGAACTGCGACGTGGACCACGAAAGTACCTCCGCACCAATGGCGGATCCACTTGATATTTCTTGAGTCTCCCACTGTCCAGCCCCAGAAGCTCCAGCAGGTCATCAGCAACAGGATGGCAGCAATGACGATCGCCATGGTGGCGCCTGTGGTGAAAGCATGCGGGACTGGCTGGCACTGGGTGACGGATTCTCAATGCCTCTTCCATCTTTCATCGGTCAGCTTCGGCTCATCGGATTGGTTAGGGCTTAGATTCAGATGATTCCTCTGGAAGCGGCCGAACGGAGTTCAGTTTGTAGGGCGACCATTGGAATTACAGCTTCGGACAGCAGCTGTGTAGAAATGACAATCGAGGCTGACCTTGTAAGAAATGCATGGTCGCTGAATGGGCCAGAGAGTGAATAGTGGTGCCTGAAGATTGCCGTAAAGCTCATGCTGTAAAGATCTTATGGGTTCTGTGGTTTGTCTGTTGAGGCTTTGTTGGAATTGGACCGGCATTTGCTGCCGGTGCCTTCAACAGCTGCGGAAGGATCTGCAGTGGGCCACAAGACAAAAATAAGCAGCATAGGCTGAGCATGGACGCTCTGATTCTGCGGACCACTTTGATCGCAATCACGATATGCGTGAGCACCGGCGCGAATTATCGTACTCGAAACTTCGTTGTGACGGCACAGAACGCCGACGTAGCTAGACGCGTCGGCGATGCCGCAGAAGAGTACCGGCGCCGACTCGCGATCTACTGGACCGGTGACGCTCTGCCGAACTGGTCCAGCCCCTGCACTCTCAACGTGAAATCCGGTTCCTACGGTGCCGGTGGCCAGACGACGTTTCAGTTCGTGGGGAATGAGGTCCTCAACTGGCGAATGTCGGTTCAGGGTTCGCTGGAACGAATCCTTGATTCCGTGCTGCCCCACGAAGTGAATCACACGATCTTCGCGTGCTACTTCCGACGGCCACTGCCCAGATGGGCCGACGAAGGCGCGGCAACGTTGTTCGAGCACCGTTCAGAGCAACAGATCCAGCTGGACCTGTTACAGCGCGTGGTAAAGAGCGGCCGGGGTTTTATTCCGCTGCGGAAGCTGTTGAATATGAAAAACTATCCGACTGGTCGCATGCCAATGCTGACTCTGTACGCGGAAGGGTTTGGACTGGTAGACTTTTTGATGCATCAGGGGGGGCGTCATACGTACCTCAAGTTCCTGACGGAAGGAAAACGGAACGGATGGGAACCTGCGATTCGCAAATACTACAACCACAACGGCGTTGAAGCTCTCGAAAAGGACTGGCGGGCGTGGGTCATGGCCGGGATGCCTCACTACGGCACCGCTCCTGAAGAGATGATCGCGTTGATCGGAGCCCAGACACGCGACGTGGCGCGACCGGCCACGCGTACGTTGAGTCGTGAGACTCGACCAGATCGTCCCCGTGAAGTCAGTCAGGTGTCTGATGGTGGCAGTTCATGGAATCAAAGTCCTCGAAGATCGGACGCACGGTCTGCCGACAGTGTCACGGCGGCTCTACAGGCACCATCGCCGGTTCGTCCGGAAGCCGAGCGTCAACCTCAACCGGAATCAGGCTTCTCCGAATCCGACGGAGAGTCCGACGTGTTCGGATCTGAGTTCCGTGATGCGACTAATCTTGAACCAACCAACCATCGTGATGAAACCCCAGAGGATCGTCGGCGTGCTCGTGCCAGTCTCCCCTGGAAACGCATCGAAGAATCCGGTTCCACCCCGCAATGGGCCGGCTTCCCAGGACAGAAGGGATTGTTCTGATCCGACGCGAGCAACGCGAGTCACTCGTTGACCCGATCTTTCATCAGCTTCACTTCCTCCTCCTGAGTTGATGCTGTTGTTCGCACATCTGTCAGCGTTTCCAATTGGGCGAGTCACCGCTCCCGCAAGGTGACTCGCCCTCTTTCTTCAGGAGTGGTGTGCCATGAATACTGTGAAGAGTTTGTTTGATCGGCTTGATCCTGCACTCTGGATCATCACGGCGCAATATGGTGAGCGATGCGGTGGAATGGTCGCCAGTTTCGTGATGAATGCGTCCATCGTGCCTGATGCGCCGCGTGTCGTCATTGGTATTGCTCGGCAGCATTTCACTCATCGGCTGATCAAGGGATCTCAATCGCTGGCGCTGCATCTTCCGGCAAGGCAGGGGGTCGATGATGTCGCGCACTTTGGAATGCAATCGGCCAACGATTCCGAAAAGTTCCCCTGGAGAAATGCGATTGTGGAAGAAGGCGTTCCACCCGAAGTGCTCGGGTGCGTCGGTCGGATGACAGCGGATGTGGAAGGCGAACACTCAATCGGAGATCGGACGCTGTTTGTCTGCCGCGTGACGGACAGCTGTGTTCATTCCAGTGAACTGCCAATGACTTTGAACCACCTGATTTCTCAGTTGTCACCGTCGCAAACTGCGACACTTCGGGAACAACTGCAGCGTGACGCAGAACGTGACCGAATTGCAATTCTGGAATGGAGGGCGCGGCAGGGGCTTTCAGAATGACTTCTCGTTGAGGATACCCAACGCCTGATTGATTGCATCGTCCAGCGTGGCGAGTGTGAACGGTTTTGCAAGAAAGCCAGTGGGTTGGTCCGCAACATCGGGATAGAACGTTTTCAGGTCAACTCCGGAACCGCTGCACACCACGACGGGAATGAAGCAACCCATGAGTCGCAGCCGTCGAAACGTTTCAGCACCGGAAAGTTCGGGCATGCAGCAATCCAACACGACAAGATCCAGAGGGTTACCATCGGCGATCGCATCCAGCAGCTGCTTTCCACTGGAGTAGACGGCCGCATCATGCCCCTGTAGTTCCAGCATCATTTGAGCAATCCTGCAGATACCCGGTTCATCGTCGACAAACCCGACCCGTGCGGAAGGCCTGCCGCTGGTGCCCAGTGTCGTGTCAAATAAACCCTGCACCATTGGTGGCTGCTGATTTTGGTCTGTGACGAAGGCTGACTCTGAAATTCCGATTGGTTCATCGGGGCGCGGTGCTTGATTCAGCTCGATACTTCCAATGACGGGAGTCAGGAAGTTGTTGAATTCATGCGTGATGTCGGCGGAGATCCGAGCCACAGCGTGCGTGGTTTCATGCTTCCCATCGGTCCCGGGACTCCGGCTCACGTTGCTGATGTCCGCAAACGCCCAGATGGCCGCAACGATCTCAGCATTCGGAGCCAGTAGTGGTGTGACGGCTACCTGCCAGGTTTGCGTAACACCGTCACGCTGAAAACGAAAATCGAACAGTCGATTGGCTGGCGGTGACGAAGCGAGAGACTGTAGCGACGATTCCAGGCTTGCCGCACTTTGTGTGTCGGCGTGTGGTGCTGCCAGATCAAGCAGATTGGTGCCTTCAGGAAACTGCGCGTCGCAGGTGATTCCGGTGAGTGTTAGCCACGACAGATTGGCTCCCATGACGGTTCCATCCGGAAGTGCCAGTACTGCGGGCTCGGTCAGTCGCCCGATGAGTTCCAGCAGGCGGTTGCGATCGTCCTCTGTGCAGGCGTTCGGGAATCCTGAGAAGTCGGTGATTGTGGGGTTGAGCGTAGTCAAAGCGGATCACCGATCAGATACAACTCCGGGGAGAACCCGAGTAGTTGTTCTTGTTGAGTTGTGAATTCAAAGTACGACCAGCCGGCGAAGTCGACAGTTTACCGTGCCCGGAGGTTCTCACAATGGGGACAAACGCCATCATCTGCCTGTGACTATTTGCAATGTCGTTTGGGGCAATCTCAATCATCCCGCAGGAGAATGACTCGAAACACCGCACGATGCTGGTCACCCTATGTATTTGGCAGATTGTGATTTGGTTCGAATGTCCACCAGCAGGGCCGTAGCACAGGATAGGTATCCCCCATGGTTGGTGTTAGCGGCCGATAGTGCTGATTCTCTGACAGGAGCCGTGGCTCGGTAAACTCTGGAGCGTTTCGGATGCGAAAACTGCGGCTGGGAGCAGCCATACTGAATCAAACCCCACTTGACTGGGAGGGGAACTTTGAGCGAATTGCGACGGCAATTCGGACGGCTCGCGAGGATGGTGTCGGCGTACTCTGCCTGCCGGAATTGTGCATAACCGGTTACGGCTGCGAAGACATGTTTCTTTCGCCAGCAGTCTGGAAGACTGCGTGGTCGATGCTTCAGCGACTGGTTCCGGAGACGAACGGGATGATTGTCGCGGTCGGCCTGCCGCTCTACGTGACAAATGGCGTTTACAACGTGGCGTGTGTTGTCGCGGACGGTCGCATAGCGGGATTCGTTCCCAAGCAGCATCTGGCGGGCGACGGACTCCACTACGAACCACGTTGGTTCCGCGCATGGCCGGAAGAGGTGGTAAGCGAGTACTCATGCGATTCCGGATTCTGGCCAATAGGCGACTTATTGTTTGAAGTTGCCGGCATTCGATTTGGATTTGAGATCTGTGAAGATGCCTGGGTGGCAGGACGTCCTGGGAATCGAATGGCTGAGTGTGGCGTCGACGTGATTCTGAATCCAAGTGCCAGCCATTTTGCATTTGGCAAGGATAGCGTTCGACGGCGATTCGTTCTGGAAGGATCGCGATCGTTCGGCGTGAGCTACGTATACGCAAATCTGGTGGGGAATGAATCCGGCCGTGCGATCTACGATGGAGGAGCACTGATTGCATCGTCAGGAAAGCTGCTCGCCACAGGGCCAAGGTTCGAGTTTCAGGATGTGGATGTCGTTGTTGCCGATGTGGATGTGGATCTGACCCGAACGCAACGCGCAGGTGTTCATTCACTGGATACAGATGTGACGGACGATGTGCACGAGCGCATTGCAAAGATTCCGGGCACCCTCCGTGTTCCGGAGATGCCCTGGTGTCCAGAGGGACTGAATGGACACGTTTCGGAGAATGACGAGTTCACGCAGGCTATCAGTCTCGCGTTGTTTGACTACCTGCGTAAGAGTCGGTCTCGCGGGTTCGTCGTCAGCATGAGTGGTGGCGCGGATTCATCGGCAACCGCGTGTCTTGTTCGTTGCATGGTGGAGTGTGGTATTCGGTCACTTGGAGCCGTGGGGTTCGCTGAAAAGCTCAGCTATGTTCGAGGTGGAGAAGATTGTTCGGCAGTCGATGAGTGGATGAAACTGTTGTTTACGGGAGTCTATCAGGCGACTCGCAACAGTTCAGAGACGACCCGTTCTGCCGCCCAGTCTGTAACAGAGGCAATCGGAGGAACCTGGTACGAACTGGACATTGATCCCATCGTGGAATCGTACAAGTTGGTTGTTGAAGGAGCGATTGGACGGAAGCTGTCGTGGGAAGAAGATGATATTGCTCTGCAGAACATTCAGGCGAGAACTCGGTCCCCGTCGATCTGGATGTTTGCCAATCTGCGCAACGCCTTGCTGCTGTCCACCAGTAACCGATCGGAAGCAGCTGTTGGGTATGCGACAATGGACGGTGATACCTCCGGCGGGCTGAGCCCGATTGCGGGGATCGATAAGGCCTTCTTACGTCAATGGCTGCAGGTGATGGAATCGTCCGGCAGTGGTGAGTGTGCGGCGGTGCCTGTGCTGGCGCTGGTCAATGAGCAGCAGCCCACGGCAGAACTGCGCCCTGCGTCATCCCATCAAACCGACGAAGCGGACCTCATGCCGTATTCTCTGCTGGACGAAATTGAAGGCCTGGCGATTCGTGACAAGTTCAGTCCGTCCGAAGTGCTGGCTCAGATTCGCGTGACGAATCCCGATCTTTCAGATGACGATCTTGTGATGTACGTGCGTCGGTTTTTCGAACTGTGGTGTCGCAATCAATGGAAACGCGAACGTTACGCCCCTTCGTTTCACGTCGATGACAAGAATCTGGATCCTCGAACGTGGTGCCGATTCCCGATTCTGTCGGGTGGGTTTCGCAGTGAACTGGATGCCTTGAGCGAATAGCCGCTGCCGCATCGAGATACTTGAGGACTCCATGATCCGTCTGCTGCTAATTGAGTTCATTCATGCAGATGAAACGGCCTATGTGGATGTGCCGGCAGGGCTGCGCGTTGAAGGCCGAGGGATGCTTGACGCGTTGGTGTCTGACGCCGTTGAAGCGAAAGACGTTGTTCCGATTGTGTTACTGTGTGAAGCCGCAACAGCCGACGGCTGCCGGTTTGCGCCGGACGTCAACGTCCTGGTGCCAGATGTCCGTTGTCCGTTGATGGATCAGCTGGAGGTGTTGAGTGACCACTTTGACGCCGTCCTTCCGATTGTCCCGGAATGCGATCAGTTGCTGCCGTCCGTTGCACGAGTGCTTGCCGGTACAGAATCAAACATCCTTCTTCCACCGACGGAGTTTATCGAAATCTGCAGCGATAAGCTGGTCACATGGAACGTGCTGGGGGCTGCAGGTATTCCGATGCTGGAGTCCGCAGAGGTCGATTCCAGTACTGCTTTCACGGATGAGTGGGTGTTTAAGGATCGTTGGGGAGCAGGTTGTGAGGGAATTCAGCGAGGACAGCCCACCGATCGGAATTCCTCGGGAGTTATTCGACAGCGATGGATTGAAGCTGTGTCCGTGTCAGTGGGAATTCTTGGGAACGGTGACCAAACGTTGGCATTGCCTGTCGCACGACAGAAGATTCAGTGGAAGAATGGTCGCCCGGAGTATCTCGGCGGTGACATCCCGGCGGCTGTTGATCCATTTGCTGCACAGCAGGTGGAAAGGATCGCTCAGCAGGTACGTGAGTTTGCTGGACACTTCGTGGGGTACATTGGAATCGACTTTCTCATTGAGACGAACACTCGAAAGGTGTTCCTGAACGAAGTCAATCCACGACTCTGCACGAGCTACATCGGGTACCGTAGTGTGCTGACAGCGAATGCCATTGAGTTAATGCTGGGTGTGACTCCGTTGAGTATCGCCACAGTGCGGCCGTTGAATGTGTCATTCGATAAGTCGGGAGCGACCATGGTGGCACCGACGTGATCTTCTTGTTTGCTGAGAATGGATCGTTGAGCCACAATGCTGACTCACCCGTTCCATTCCGTTCTAGCTCGGCCGCCATATGCTCGACGTCTCGCAAGCTCTCAATCTGATCCTGCAGCATACCTCCGTTTTGCCTTCCGACCTGACAGACCTGTCCGACTGTCTGGGCCTTGTTACAGCGGAAGCACTGAAGACGCCGCATGACTCACCGCCGTTCGACAAATCGATGATGGACGGTTTTGCCGTCGACAGTCGAACTGTAATTGGCGGGAGTCCGGATACGCTGCAAGTGATCGAAACAATCACAGCAGGGACCGTGCCAACGATGACGCCTGGTGAAGGGACAGCCACGCGAATCATGACTGGAGCCCCCCTGCCCGCCGGTGCAGATTGTGTCGTCCCGATTGAAGATGTGTCGTTTGACGAATCGAAGCCGGATGCCGTCGGAATCAGTTCGGATCAAATCACTGCAGAACGGCATGTGCTGCGCCAGGGGGTACTGGCCGCCAGCGGATCTGACCTGCTTCCCGCCGGAACGGAGCTGCGACCGCAGCATGTTGCGATACTCGCGGAGTTTGGTGTCGCTGAGCTTCGTGTTGTCCGTCGCCCTCGTGTTGCTGTGCTGGCAACCGGAGACGAGTTGATCGATGTGAGCGAAGAACTTACCGCCGGTCATATTCGCAATTCCAACGAGCCAATGCTGGTCGCTCAGGTGAAACGCGCAGAAGGTACTGCGGTTCCCCTGGGAATTGCTCGTGACGACAAAGCAGAGCTGCGAGAACGCATCCAGGATGGTCTGTCGTGCGATGTATTGCTGCTGTCAGGCGGAGTGTCAGCAGGAACACTGGATCTGGTGCCGTCCATTCTGAAAGAAGTTGGCGTGAAACAGGTGTTTCACAAAATCCGAATGAAGCCTGGTAAGCCGTTGTGGTTTGGCGTCCGGGAAACCCCAGGTCAATCGTGCCTCGTGCTGGGACTTCCGGGAAATCCGGTGAGCAGCATGGTTTGTTTTGAAACGTTTGCTCGCCCAATGCTGGATGTGATGGCTGGGCGAACTCCGCAGCGGAATCGCAGTCAGCAGGCCGTGCTGACTCAGAACCTTAAAATTCGTGGCGATCGTCCAACGTATTATCCGTCGACACTCGTGCGGACCAACAATGGTCTTACAGTGACACCCGTTGCGTGGGGAGGGTCTGCCGACCTGCGATCGACGGCGCTTGCTAATGGAGTCGCTTGTCTGGATCCGACACCAGACGGTTATCATGCGGGTGACAGTGTTCCGGTTCAGTGCTGGGATGCCCTTTGATGTGCCGTGTTCACTGAACCATCAGCCTGCATAGAGTTTTGCGATTCTGACTCATGGAAGAACCAGTGACAGACCCATAGTCATTCGGATTGCGTTGCTACTGTCGGTTGTTTGCGTTGAAGAACCTGTGAGGCGTCACGAAGCGTAAGCTGATTCTGCGAAAGCCTTTTCAATCGTGGTAAGCCTCAACCGGAGGGGCCTGTCGGTACGACAGTGACGAATATTGCGGCGTCCGTTGACTGCGCGTGTGGCGGACGGCAGTTTTAGCCGAATTGAATTTGCCTTTTGCCGGTCTGTTGTTCGATGAACATTCTGAAGCTGGCGCGCGACAGTCCTTTCGCAGCTGACTTTACAATGTTCGCGATCATTGGATGAACCCGCGAGATTCAATCAGACGGACGGAGCCGTGCCACAGGATGTGAGGCTTTCCAACGGAGAGTACGTTGATGGCACGACGCGGAAATACAGTTCTATGGTCAGTCGGAATGATATCGATTGGCCTCGCAGTCGGGGGACATCTGAATGCGTTGCGAATGACGGCATCCGTTCAGGCTGTTCCAGCTGCCGCGCTGGCGGTGAGTTCCGGAGCAGATGTTCTGATGCTGAGCGGCGAACATATCGCTCAGATTTCAGAGTCGGTCATGCCGTGTGCCGTTCATATCCAGGCGGTCCGTCGTGAATCTGACGGACGCAAGATCGAAGAGACCGGTTCCGGTGTTGTCATGCGAAGCCAGTCCGTGAACGGTTTCTTCGTCGTTACAAACAATCATGTTATTCGAGGTGCCAGGCTTGAAGATATTGATCTTCGCCTGCCGGATGGACGGGAAACGAATCCTGCACGCATCTACAGGGATGCTGAAACAGATATCGCCGTGATGCAGCTTCGAGAAACCGGATTGCGAAGTGCGTTGTGGGCGAATAGCGATGATCTGCAGATTGGTCACTATGTTCTGGCTGTTGGTAGTCCGTTTGGTTTGAGTCGATCGGTGACGATGGGCATTGTGAGTGCAACCGGTCGCCGTGATCTGTCACTGACGGACGACGATTCTGTCACGAATCAGGATTTCCTGCAGACCGATGCGGCCATCAATCCGGGAAACAGTGGCGGACCACTGGTTGATATGAACGGCCACGTTGTCGGTGTCAATACGGCCATTGCGTCCAATAGCGGGGGCAATGAAGGAATCGGCTTCAGTATCCCGAGTAATCTTGCTCGTCACGTGTTCGAACACCTGGTTCGCTACGGGAAAGTGCGCCGTGGTTATCTCGGCGTCGAACTGGATTCTTCATTCGATCAAACGACGGCATCCCGCCTGGGAATGATACGGGCAAGAGGCGCTCGGGTGACGCGTGTCAATCGTCGGCCTACGACGCCCGCGTCACGAGCCGGTATTCGTCCCGACGATATCATTGTGTCATTCAACGGTGTGGAAGTTGACGATGAGAATCATCTGATCAGCCTTGTCGGAATTGCCACCATCGGTGAGCCCGTCAATATCAAGGTGATGCGGCGGGGCCGGCCGGTGGACGTCGAAGTGACTCTGACTGACCGCGACAGCTATCGCTCCACAGCAGACGCCGCCGGACCATTCCTGACCCGGTAAGCAGCGTCGAACTGCTGGGACGAAGAGTTATCCCAGTGCCTCCGCAGCCGCACCGTTGAGCATCCCAACATACACCATCGCGATGCGGAAGATGAAGAAGACGATCATCATCGCCACACCAGCCCACACCATGCGGGCGGCAACGACCGTCAGAAGCTTCAATGCGCGTTGAGCTTCATCGTCGAAGTGTTTGCTCATGCGATTCATCGCTTCAGGGACCGTTCCGGTTTGTTCGGCAGTGTCCACGAACTGCAGAAACTCACTTGGAAAGAGTCCTGGAGCGCGCAGCGCTTTGCCCAGTGTCGCACCATCGTAGATCTCCTTCCATATGATCGAATTCGCGGCGATGAATGCGCCATTGGACGTCGCATTCAGGCTGCTGGACAGTGAAGGTTTGATGGGCATGCCGGCTCCCTGGGTGAGTGAGAAACACCAAGCGAATCGCGCGATGGCAAATTTCTTCAGGCAGCTGCCAACGGCAGGGACGCCCAGCAGAAACGGGTCGAGAAAGATCTTTCCAGTCAGGTTTCTTGAAATGACTGTCCATGCCAGCCAGATTCCGGCCATCGAGCCAAACGTCAGACCGAACCACGTCAGTGCGCCGCTGGTCCCATGAAGACCGATTCCCAGGAAGTCAATCGGAGGGGCACCAGTGCTGCTGCCAATGAGTCCCAGCAGATAAATCAGGAGGCCAATAATCATGATGGCCGCAAAAAACTGCAGCATGGGCCAGGCAATCGCGCTGCGGAAGTCACGGACAGTCTGCACGCGAGCCTCATAGTAATCCCCCAAAGCATTCATGATCTCCGGCAGCGACCCCGTCTCCTCACCAACGTGGAGCAGGTCCAGGAAGAGTCGGGGATATTGTCGCGAGTACCTGCGAAACGATGATGTCAGGTCGTTTCCCGATTTAATCAGTCGCGAGATCTCCTTAATACTTTGCTTCAGTCGCGTGTGACGCGATGACTTGACGGCGGTCTCGAGTGCCTTACGTACATCGATACCGGCTTCCAGCATCCGCGACATGGCATGGCAGAACGGGAACAAAGCTTTCGGTGAGATCATCGGGTTGCGAAGCATGAGCCGCTTGTCCTGAAGGTGAGTTTCTACGGTCCGGTTGGCTGGACTTTCAGATCGTTGTCAGTGACATTCTCCGCACAATGAGCATCTAATCACATTGACCATGATTCCTGAGTCAATCGTCTCAGGAAATCGTATCGCAAGTGTCAAAACAGTGAAATGAGCTGGAACAGTTGTCAGACCGTATCAGGCACTCCGGCGTGCAGGAATGGTGATCTCGACAGATTGCAACGCAGCTGGAATGTTGCATACTACGCTCGCAAAGAAACATTTGAGGCGGTTCCCAGACCGCCCTGCCCCGAAACCGAGGAGATAATCTTATGGCCGACGTCCGTGAGGGAGCCGTAACGCTTAAAGGAAACCCCGTGAATCTGTCTGGGGTGGCCCTGACAGTTGGGGCCACCGCGCCCGAGTTTTCACTGCAGGACACAGGTCTCGCTGAAGTGACTCTTGGCAGCAGCGACGGCAAGACACGTATTATCGCAACAATTCCGTCACTCGATACACCTGTCTGCCATCAGGAAACAAAACAGTTCAACGAGCAGGCTGCGAGTCTGGATGGTGTGGAAGTTCTGGTCGTCAGCATGGACCTGCCCTTTGGTCAGAAGCGATGGTGTGGTGCTGAAGGCGTTGAATCGGTCAAGACGCTAAGTGCTCACCGGTGTACGAAATTCGGAGAGGATTACGGGGTGTTAATTCAGGGCGGCCCTCTCGATCGATGTCTGGCGCGAGCCATCTTTGTGGTCGGAGGTGACGGGACGCTCAAGCACGTCGAGTATGTCAGTGAGATTGCTGAGCATCCGGACTATGATGCTGCTCTTGCCGCCGCAAAGGAGTAGCAAACGTATTCGTTCCCGAACCCCGTGGCGCGATGTGTGCGGTTCGACGTGGAATATCGAACCGCTTTTGCTGCTGGCTGCGGATTGAGCTTCGGCAAAGCAGCCCCTTTCCGCGCGGAACGTTTGTGCTATTGCACCAGCCCTTTAGTTAGCTGCAGGAATGCCGTTTCCAGATTGACTTCTTCTTCACGGAACAGTGTCAGCCGGAATCCCTGATTGACAACAGTCGAGGGGATGTCGCTGTAGTCGTCGGTATCCGGGTTCAGTGTGACTTCGACCAGCTGGTCATCAGTGACGGTTATTGTTTCGACCATATCGCATTGTTCGATGCAGCGGGCTGCTTCGTCTGTTCGTTCCCTGACACGTATGTTGAGGACGATACGTGATCGCGCTTTGCGCATCACTTCTGCGACGTTGCCATCAACGATCAGGTTGCCCTTCTCGATCATTCCCACGCGCGTGCATACGTCTGCCAGTTCCGGCAGGATGTGACTGGAAACAATGACGGTCTTCTTCATCTCACCAAGACGTTTTAGTAGATTGCGAATCTCAATGCGGGCGCGAGGGTCCAGGCCACTTGCCGGCTCATCCAGCAGGAGCACCTGTGGATCGTGAAGAAGTGTTCGAGCCAGTCCGATGCGCTGAGTCTGACCTCGTGACAGTTCATTGACCATGGCGTCACGTTTGAATGCCATGTCGACCAGTTCTAGCTTTTCCTCACATACCTTTCGACGTGCGCCGGACTTGATCCTGTAAGAGGCTGCAAAGAACTCGAGGTACTCGATGACAGTCATGTCGTCGTAGACGCCGAAGAAGTCCGGCATGAAGCCAACCAGCCGCCTGATCTTCTCCTGCTGCGTGTAGATTGATTCGCCGCAGACATAGGCTTCACCATGATCGGGGTTTAGCAGCGTGGCAATCATCCTCATCGTGGTTGTTTTGCCGGAACCATTCGGACCAATAAACCCAAAGACGTCACCCTGATCGAGTTTCAGAGTGATGCTGTTGACGGCGATCAAGTTGCCGTATCGCTTGGTTAGATTTCGTGTTTCAATCACAGAACTGTCTTTCTGGTGTCAGTCTTCCTGATCCGTTTCAGCGGCGCGTTTCAGCTTTGCTTCTGCATCGATTTCTTCCTGCGTCTTAGCTGTCGGTTTCGCCGGGCGGCGATCCACGGGAATCAGCATTCGGACAATGCCCCTTGAAGATGTCGGCGTGATTGTTTCTCCGTTGAGGTCGACATTCACGGAGTCAGTATCCACTGCTCCAATCAGCAGTGCGTGGTTTGTTCGGACTGATGCAGTGACATCCATTCGGTGAAGTGGATGATGAGTCAGGCCCGTGTATGCTTCTCCGCCGGCCATCTCGTATAGGCTCATGATGATCGCGATGTCCAGTGGGTCTCTGCCACCTCGGTTGTAACGCACCGCTGCGCCGTACGCATTGGGTTCCCTGCCTGACCTCTGTCGGGTCCGCTGCCGACGGCTCGTTAACCAGGACTTCAGATCTGTCACATGACTACTGCCATGCTCAAATGACCAGGGCTCACCTGCAGCCCAGCTATCCTGAACAGGCCCTTTGGGGCGGTAGAGCCTGTTGCCAAAGGCAACCACCCAGTCTCGAACCGGGACATTCAAGTGGTGAGTGACGTTTCCATTGATCAGCCCAAAGCCACTGACGTTTAAGTCCGATTGCACCAGCGGAGCTGGTGAGTTCGCAGACCACATGGCTTCCATCTCAAACGAACCATCGATCAGAAACGGGACGTCGCTGAGCTGATCCTGTCTGTCAAACTGATGCTTGTATTCCGCTGTGATCCCGCCGATCCCCGTGGATCGGTACATACCTCCGTAGACATCTTCAGCTCTGCCCAGCCACGACAACTGAACTGGTGTGTCTGCAACTGCCAGATTTGGATCGGCGTGAGTATCGATGTCCTGTTGCGAACTTTCCGGAACAGACAGGCTGATCATCGACCGGCTGTGAACTGTATGAATCTCTGAGTCCTGAGTTACATCGATGAGATGCACCGTGTTAAGAACAGGTTCCGGCACGTCAGGCTTCAGGCTGTGCAGAGCGACGAAAGCACCCGCAACCCACAACGGGAACGTGATCCAGGTGAGATGAGGGCGTTTCAGGAACACGACAACAATGAGATAATCAATTGGCCCGACCAGAATCAGCCAGCCGAGAGTGATGCCCATGACGCTCCAGACGGCCCAGCGTCCGGTTCGAGGAACCGGATCGACCGTTGCCATCAGTTGAGTCGAGAGATCTGTCACTCCGGAACTGGATATCCTGGAAGTCCGCTGAGTGGCCACCGACTGATTGAATTCCGGGCCCAGAACCAACATCCCGTAGAAGTCAGGCAACGATGTCCACCTGGACAGTGGCTTTTTGCTTAGATTGACTGCGACAAAGGTGACTTTTCCAGCTCCGACCGGTGCCCGTGCAACGAGGGGACCATTGGCCGACTTCGCAAGCTGATCAACCTGATCGGAGCCGATTTGCGACATCTGCACATCCCACATGAGCGTTGAGATTCGGGTAGAACGTGGCAGAAGCTGCTGCATCGCGCCCAGATCTGAGTCTGTGACTTTTCTTGTGTCGTGAGCCACTTCAAAATGACTGTTGAGCCATTGCCCAAAGTCAGATTCCAGCAGCGTTCCGACTTCGTCACTGCAACTAAAAATCAAATGCCCGCCTGCTGAAACCCATGACCGGAGTGCGGTCAACTGATCAGAATCGAGTGACACTGCCCCTGAGAGTACAACTGTCGAAAACAGGTCCAGTGCCGCGAGACTTTTCGGGAATTCGTCGACCGATTCTGGAGATGCACCGACGACTCCGGGAGATTGCGGAGTCGCTGTTGCCAGTCTGTCGAGTAACTCGTCCACGCCGGCGAGTTCATTGATGGTTAGTAGGAAACGGACGTCCTGCCGAAACAACAGAAGGGATGTCTGAATGTCACCAGAATCGTTGGCCGTTGACTTCCGGCGAGATGCCTGAACGTCTTCGGGATCGTCTGGATTGGGTTCGTGACATCGAACTGTCGTTTGGCACAGCACGCTCATGTTGTCGGTATCGATGATCTGGATCACCAGTGGCGTGTCAAGCCGACCTGTCCGGGCAAGACCATTCAGGGAAACGGTGCCTTCCTGAGTTGCTGTTGAGGTGTCACAACGTTCCCTGTTCGCGTTCCCACGAGCATCGACAGACCGAAGTACGAGCGAGACTCTCTGGCCTGAGTCAAAGCCTGTGGCGGTCGTGCGAACCGGCATCCATTTACCCACCTGAGCGCGGCCCACGTACCCAACACGCAGTGTCTGGAACTCGGCGGAAAACGCGGCAGGAGTCAAACTCAACACGACGCCAATGACTGCCAGCTTCAGGCATGGCCTATGGTTGAATCGATGAAACAGGAGCTGGTGTGACACGACGTAGCATGCTTTCCATGGGTGATGAAGGGATCTGCCCTATCCGTCCTGAGTAGTCCGTCCGAGTGCGACATCAAAGTCGCTGATTGCTGGTACCAGCATTGCAATTGAAGCGAAGCCGTAGGCGGCACAAATGCACAGGCAGACTCCCAGTGATCCACCAAGCAGGAAATCGGTGATAGCATAGAAAGTCAGGAATGGCAGAATCAGTGCTGCCAGTGTGAGAGCATTGGATGGATTCTTGTGCGTCATCGATCCATACAGGCCGATGCTTCCCAACCCAATGAACACAATGAAACTCTGCATCTGAATCGCAAACGACGCACGAGCTTCGACGAGCAGCAGCATGAAAATGAAAATGCCGATAAACAGAAAGAACATCGTGCCAAGACTGTTTGCAATTGCATTTCGTGAATTGTCCCACGTCAAGCCACCGTGAAGTCCCAGCATGATCGCGAACAGGCTGAGTACCACGTACCCAATCACCAGATAGATCACGGATTCAACTGTGAGGGCGGAAGCATGGCCCTGCACGGCTGCCCAGATCAGCAGGAGCAACGGAACCAGGATCATTTCGCGAGCATTCCAGGCGGCACCGACAATCTTCCCGAACATGAATTCCTTCGCCTTCAGGTCAGTGGCCAGAAGAATATCGAGCGTGTTCATGTCACGTTCAGTTGTGATCGAAGTCACAGCCTGAGCGTTAATCAGCAGCAGGCTTATGATGGCTGTTCCGAGAAAGGCGAAGCCAGCGGGTGAGACCATGCCAAGGATCATTGAGTCGCTGGTGTCACTGCCGATTCCCTGCGCGATTGCAAGTGCGACGGTTACGTACGCGAGCTTGATCCAGATCATTCGACGGCCGTAGCCACGCGTGACAACTTCCTTCCAGACAACCGGGTTGTTCCAGACCTCTCGGTGTCGGACTGTTGAGGGAGCAGCTTGCTGGGTTTGTTCCTCGTTATTTCCTTCGGCCATGGCCGATTGTCGAAGTGCCTGTGAGGGGTTCCAGACACGGAGTCGGACAACTGTGATGAATGCGAACAGAGCACTCAGCAGGAGAAGAAATGAAACCGATACCAGGGCGGGATTGAGACCGTCAGCAAACTGTGACAGTCCAAGCGGATTGAGAACCTGCATGAGTGCGCGAACGGGGGACGCCTGAGCGAGCCAGCGGGAGACCGGAGAATCAACTCCGACGACAACAATCGTCCCTTCAACCAATGCCAGGGCAATGACGACGCCCAGAACGCTGATGGCCAGAGTCTGAAAGGTCTTTTGTCGCCAGAATGCAATCAGACATCCCCACGCACCAGCGCCAAGTGCCGATGCGGCGACGATTGCTTCTGCCCACAGAATCTGCTCCCAGGTGACTCCTCCCATGAGCCGCAGCATGGCAAATACGGGGATGGAGACGGCAAGAAGCACTGCGACGACCAGCAGGCTTGCAAAGAGTTTTCCCAATGCGAGCTCGCGGTTGCGCATGTCTGTCATCAGCAGGAGAATCAGTGTTCGACGGTCCTTCTCCTGAGCAACATTGGCCGCCGTAAACAGTGTGGAAAAGAAGGTGGCAACGGTCAGTTGCAGTAACGCGAAGATCTGAAACACCAGAAGGCTGAACGTGGCTACATCGCCGGAAAACTGCACATCCTGAAACCCAACGGTCGACTGACGGATGGTGTACATCAGCACCAGCAGAAACGCCACATAGCCTGAACGCAGCAGGTAATGTGAGAGACGGCGGGGAGCGGTAATCGCTTCACGGACGAATATGGGACCGGCTGGCACGTTGGGCTCCTGGGACAGCAAAGTGACAGAACCATGGTTTCCCAGGTGGAACAGTCAGCATCCGATTATCATTTCGGACGAATTCGTGGTTGGTTGATGCAATGACAGGCAAGTTCCGGCGGCCGGGCTGACAGTTCAGTTGGTTTCCCTCCGGAACATCTGTAGTGCTTCACCCAGATACCGTACATGTTCTGCATGGAACTCTGCTAACGGATGATTCTCAGGAGGAACTCGACCGTTGTGCTTACAGATCTCCTGCCAGTAGTGAACGGCAATCATGGCGTCAAGAACCTTGTCATCCTGAATCTCCATTGCCGGGTAGGCCTCAAACATCTCCGCAGTTTTGCGGATTCCTTCTTCGAAGAGCTCCTGAGCCGTGGAGATTTGCGTGCCGTCAGCGTCGACTGAATCAGAGATGTCACCATCAGCATATGCCTGTTTTCCATCATAGATGGCGCGACGCGCGGCAATCGTGACGGGATCCCGCTCGCACATTGCCAGTTGACGCCAGAAGTCGTAGTTTATCATCTTGGTTCGACGATCCCAAACGTCTCTCTGGACCTTCACGGAGACGCCGTTTTCGGCAGCCATGGCAACAATGTCTTCTTCGGTGGAATTCATCTTGTACGCAACGTCGTCCAGTCCCAGAAAGATTTCGTTCCCGTATCCCTCTGTCCATTCCTGGTAGGCATCAGCCCATGCTCCAGCTGCCGCTTCGAATTTGCCTTCACGAGTAATTGCAGCTGCGTAGTCGAACAGTGCCTGTACCGGGCTCTTGCGAAACACCTCGCGGGTCATGCCCTTAATCGGATATGTTTCGTCCAGCTCATTTGCTGTGAGGAAGAAGTCACGAGCGACCAGATAGTTGTCTTTGGCTTCCGGATTGATTTCCGGATCGGCCCCCTGAATTTCCTCAGCAGGATCATCAACGAAGAACTTGCGATAGAACTTCGATTCGTCAGCGCTGCCAATCTTGCGTCCGACGAAGTCGCCCACATTGTGAATAAGCATGGTTGATGTCTTGTTCCGCTGTGCTCCTCGATTCATAAACTTGAGCCCTTCCTTGACCCAGTAGAATCGGTCATCCACGCGGTCCCATTCGCGAGAGACGTTAAATGCCAGGTTCCATCCCTGGAACTTCCAGACCTCGATGTAGTGCGGTTGAAGCTTCAGGATGGATTCGACTGTTGTCTTCAAACGACCAAATTCTTTCCGGTCCTGCTGAACGATGGCATTCTGGTGCAGGACCGTTGCTGCCATCCCGCGCAGACCGAGAAGAACAAGGTTAGCTGCGGCGCTGGACGGATCGATGTCTCCGAGAGTGCTTTCCCCAAGTTCGTAGGTATGCCGCATCTGGGCGAGTCGCCCGCCTGCAACTGCCGTTTTCTGGCCAGGCTGAACGTCCCTGGAAAGTGGCGATCCCAGATAAATGATGGGTACCAGCAGGATGAGAATTGCCAGCGCGTAGATGATCTTACGTTGTCGAGAAGTGACGGTATTCATTTCGCTTCAAGCTCACGAAACTTCAGGAACGCGGCCCCCAGCAGGACACACGGAACAAAGAAACCAAGGAATGTCAAAATCACGGGGATCATTAGAGTCAACCAAGGGACATCAAAACCGCTCTCGATGTAGGACGCTGCCTCCGAAAACAGACTAAAGTTGGGAATAATCTGGCTCGCTCCCGTGAGCAGACCGTTTGTCAGCTTATCCGCTGACTCAATAATCGTCCCGGCGCCTGCCGACACATTGACGCCCACGTTGGGATTACGCTGCTGGAGAATCAGGACAGATGACTCAATGAGTCCACTTCCTGCCACATTCCCAGCGACAATATCGATCATGAACTGGTGGAACATCTGGCCAATCAAAAAGACTCCAAACGTCAGAAACAGGGCAACCGGGCCCTTCACAATGCAGCTTGCGGTGACTCCAATGACGACGACCAGCAGCAGCATGAGTACGGTGCTCAGTAGAGCTTTTGAGTATCCGATGACAAACGGATTGTCGGGAAGCCGAATAAACAGGTCGGGGCGAGCCATTCCAATGAACATTTGGCTGTCCAGACAGGCCACCTCAACGGTCAGCTGGCCGTTGAGGAGGAGGTCATCATAAAGATCTGCAGTCAGGACCCATCCCATTGGATCGGGGGATATGAGCCGCTCTGCACGTACCATCTGGTCAAAATAGTTCAGCCAGGATCTTCCATCCGCGACAGCAAGCTGGTCAGCTGAGATGTTCAAATTTCCGTCGTCGATATCTTCCTGAAGTACGGTGAGCAGCAGCTCACTGTTCAGGGTGGAAATCTCGGTTTCCTCAGCCAGTTCTTCGACAAGTCCATCGGCGAATTCACCATTGGAAATCAGTCGGGATTCTTCGTTCCATTCACTTACTGTCCCGGCCAGGAACCGTGAGAGGGATTCATAGTCTGCATTGAACGTAAGCTCGCGGTTTATGACATACTGGTCCTGCCCTATGTGGTACTCCGTCACGTTAAAGGGCGGTAAGGGGATCTCAAGTCGCGGCATGGCTTCCAACAGGTCGTCCGCACGCGCTTCAAGAAGATCTGCAATGTGTACCAGTTTGTCGCTGAAATTTCGGATCGCAGTCGTGTCGGATGGATTGCGAATTGATTTGGCTGCTTCGCTGGAGTCTTTGAAGGCATCTCGCATGTCATAAAAGTCCTCACCCATGCCTTCGAACGTCAGGTAGGCTCCTTGTGTCGCATTGAGATAACCGACGAAGTCATTTGCCTCCACTGAGGAACTTTCCTCTGCGAGATTGTTTGCGTAGTCTCGGAGACTGACTGACGCATTTCGGAACTGTCCTTCGACCAGTTCCCGGCCGAATTCGCGAAATGCTGGTGTCAGACGGTAGACAGAAAACGCACGGTCTCTGAGGTCGCGTTTGAGTGTGTACTGCCCCTGAATCCCGCGCTCCATTGAGTCTTCTGATCCCTTGATCGTTCGGAAGGCTTCAAATCGCGATTCCAGCCGTATGTCGTAAGTCTCTTCTCCGGCAGGACCCCGCTTGAACATCTCAGGAGTGAGGTTGTGGAACTGCCAGATGGCACGCGCCTGAGTGTTTCCTTCGATATACGAACGGTACGCCCAGACATCGCCGGTGTTTACACCTTCGGTGGCCAGCAGGCCTTCTCTGTCTCTAAAGAACAGACTGCCATATACGGGGACTCGGCACGTCAGCATGTCGCGAGCCGAGTCAGGGACCTGTCGCTGAATCCAGATGTAGCCAGCAGTTCCCATGATGATGACAACGATTGTCACCACGGCTCCGAAGCCAACCATCCTACCAAGAACGACCTCAATCCGACGGATCGGCTTTGTCACAACAGTGTGAAGGGAGCGAACTCGAATTTCTTCCGGAATGCTCCAGCAGGAAAGGAACATGACAGCGGGGAGAACGAGCCACGAAATGGCAGTCAGCAGAAACCAGATCTGAACCCCCACACTGATGGAGGCACGACTGTTACCACTGGACATAAACCAGCCAGCAAACATCAGCAGCAAGGCAAAGACGACAAAGACCATGAGCGCTTTGCGTCGAATTGCTTCCTTGAGTGTCAATCGCGCGACAGCGAGAACTCGTTTGGGCGACATCGAGAATATATCAGCAACGTAGCCTGTCAAGCCGCGAGTGAAGACAGCTGTACCGCGTGGGCCGAATCGCAGCATTGTCAGCAGGAAGCTGAGCACCACCGCAACAAGTGCAAGACTCCCGGCAACGATTCCCCAGTTCCGAAGTGCGACCTGAGTGACCTGTGTGCCATAGCGAAATGATTCAAAATCCATGACTGCCTATATCGATTACGGGCGAACAAAGACGGGGTGGAAACGGTTCGGTAAGATGCGTGGAAGTGCGGGCAGTTCAGTCTGTTGAATCACTGGATGAAGAGTCATTTTGTGATTCTGCCGACGGTTGAGTTGCTGCCATTTCTTCAGCTGTGAATCGTCGTCCTGGCCGTTCGCCACTCTCACGCACCGTACGCAAAAACAACTGTTCAAGATCCGCACGCGGACGCTGAAACGACGAATCCGATGACGTGTGTTTCGCGAGTACTGCTTTGACCTCTTCGATCGCTTCGTCGCTGAGGTGCCCCGTGCGGATCTCGGTTTCATTTCGCAGTTCGAGCAACTGATCGACTTCTCCGAGGACTTTCAGTTCACCCTGAAAAAGGACCGCAATACGGTCGCTGACGTCCTGAACATCTGCCAGTTGGTGACTGCACAGGACGACAGTCTTGCCTTCGTCCTTCAGGCGAAGGATCAGGTCCTTCATCTCGCGGGTGCCGATTGGGTCGAGACCACTGGTCGGTTCGTCCAGTAACACGAGTTCCGGATCATTGATCAGCGCTTGTGCGAGGCCGATTCTGCGCGTCATCCCCTTCGAATACTCTTTGAGCTGCCGACGGCGAGCGACATCCAGACCAACCATCTTTATCAGCTTATCGGCGCGCTCAGCCCGTTCCTTCGCGGGGATTCGAAACAGTCGACCATAGAAGTCGAGGGTTTCGTCTGCGTTGAGAAACTTGTAGAGGTAAGATTCTTCCGGCAGGTACCCGATGCGCTGATTCTTTTCAACGTCGGCAGCGTTGCGACCGAGAATCCGAATATCGCCGGAGGTTGGGAACAGCAGGCCTAGAAGCATTTTGATGGTCGTTGTCTTGCCTGAGCCGTTCGGGCCCAGCAATCCAAAGACCTCGCCACGCTTCACATCCAGACTCAAACTCTTAACTGCCTGAACTTTTTTTCGGCCCCAAAAATCGCGATAGACCTTGGAGAGGTTGCGGATCTCAATCACGTTTTCCTGAGTCACCATGTGCGTGCGTCTTCTGGACAGTTTCTGTGTGAGATAGAACGAACGCTGTGCGCGTCCCGACAAGTGCGAGGGCCGGATACTACCGGACTACACGGGGTACGATTCCGAAGTGGCAGACGTTTGTCGATTTCCGGGAATTCTCAAGTCTCTGGGAGAGCGTTCGCAGAGCTTGCTGTCCTGCTGTTTGGGCAGAAAAACGACGTGTTGCTGTCTATGTTCAGCCGGTTGAACGAGGCGACGTATTTGGGAACCAGGGGGAGAGGAAGTTGCGAACAGTTTCCTGCTGATCGGGCCGGATCAGCTGCTGGTTCCGGCGATTCCTGATGGGTGATGAGGTGCTGGATCGTGATGCTGGATCTGACTGAATTTCGATTTCAGCTTACTTTTCTGTGGTCTCTCAGAAGTTGTGGTCCGATCTAGTTCGTATACCACATTTGGTGTTGACAGGGCGAATGGGCCCACTATATTGCGATGTAATGTGAATTTTTGCGGAAGATTTCCTGCCGTTCGATTGTGCCATGGAATGCCGCAAAGTGTTGACAGTCGGGCAGTTGAGAGATTCTGAAGTGGTGGTTTGACAGTCGCTTCAGCATCCTTATGTTGCTCGGTCACAAGGAGGTCTTCAACTCGACAGGAAGTCGAATCAACTCACCGAATTCGCATTACAGTGGCAGGCCGAGTTCCATCGGTTTGTCCGCTTCAGCGTGTGCATGCTGAACCCTCCCGGAGTTTGTCCTGGCGGTTGATGCTGCGCGGGGAAAACCTGCTGAGTTATTTTGAGCTGACTCAGCTAGTTGGATGACGGAGTCGCCATACACGACGTGTGGCATTCACCAGGACGAAGACAGTTCTTTGAGGAGGAAGTTCGAATGATTCGAGCACGAACGGAATGGTTGATTCGCAAACGTGATGGTCGCACTGTCCCTTTTGATACGGGATTGATTGGAGTCGCCATCGCCAATGCTTTTCGGGCCGAGTTGAATCTGGCCGAGCAACAGCCACTTGATGCAGGAACGGATGAGGAAGTTCGTGGCATCACTGAAGACGTGGCGGAGGAACTCGGAGACGAAGCGGCAACGGAATCCGGCACCGATGTCGAACGCGTGCAGGATATGGTAGAGATGCAATTGATGAAGCGGGGCCATTTTCGGGTAGCCCGTCGTTACATCGTCTATCGTGCTGAACGTGCGAAGATTCGAGCACTTCAGGCATCTGATACTCTTGACGAACTGCAGGAAGAGTCAGCACCAAAACTCCGAGTTCGTCTGGAAGATGATGTTCGTGTTGAATTTGATGCTCGCCGAATTCGTCGCCGCTTTGAAGTGGCTGTTGGAGACCTGGACGATTGTTGTGTGGATGACCTGCTCGAAGAGGTCATGAAGTCCGTCTACGATGATATCTCGATTGCTGAGATTTATCGGGCAATGATTCTGGCGGCTCGTACACGCATCGAGCAGGATCCCGCCTATGATACCGTTGCTGCGCGGCTGCTGCGAATGGTGATTGCCAATGAATCGCTGGGAAGTGCTCCAGCTGATCCTGACGAGTTGGAGCAGGTCTATCGGAATCAGTTCGAGCATTATGTGATCGATGGGATTGTGGCCGATCGGCTGACTCCGGATCTTCGCCAGTACGATCTGACAAAGATCGCTCGCGCACTGCGGCCAGATCGCGATCATTTGTTTAAGTACCCCGGTTTGCAGGCGGTCTACGACAGATACCTGCTGCATATCGATGGTCGCCGCATCGAAATGCCTCAGTACTTCTGGATGCGAGTTGCGATGGGACTGGCAATGAATGAGCCCAATCGAGAAGAGCGGGCGATCCAGTTCTACGAGATTCTGTCGACGATGCGATTTACGTCGGCAACTCCTACTCTGTTTAATTCCGCAACCAATCATCCTCAGCTCAGCTCCTGCTATCTATCGACTGTCAGTGATGATCTCGAGCACATCTTTAAGTGTGTTTCCGACAATGCCAGGCTGAGCAAGTGGGCTGGTGGACTTGGCAATGACTGGACCAACATCCGCGCGACGAATTCCCACATCAATGGGACCAACGGGCGCAGTCAGGGTGTGATTCCGTTTCTGAAAGTTGTCAACGATACGGCTGTGGCTGTGAATCAGGGCGGAAAGCGGAAAGGCGCAGTCTGTTCGTATCTGGAAACCTGGCACATGGATGTCGAGGAGTTTATGGAACTCCGAAAGAATACGGGAGACGATCGCCGTCGAACGCACGATATGCACACCGCCAACTGGATTCCGGACGTGTTCATGAAACGTGTTCAACTGAACCAGCATTGGACGTTATTCAGCCCGAACGATGTTCCGGATCTGCACGATCTTTATGGTAAGGCGTTTGAAGATCGCTATCTGGAATACGAGCAGATGGCAGACGCTGGCAAGATTCGAATGAGCCGCAGAGTTCCGGCGGTCGAGTTGTGGCGCAAGATGCTGACTCGTTTGTTCGAAACCGGGCATCCGTGGATCACATTCAAGGATCCTTCGAATATTCGTTCACCGCAGGATCATGCGGGAGTTGTTCACAGCAGCAATCTGTGCACAGAGATTCTGCTGAACACCTCGGAGAATGAAACGGCGGTCTGCAATCTTGGGTCGATTAACTTGCCGGCTCATGTTGTGGACGGCGAACTGGATCTCAGGATGCTGGAGGAAACTGTTCAGACCGCGATGCGGATGCTGGATAACGTGATCGACATTAACTTCTATCCGACGGAAGAGGCGAAGGCCGCCAATCAGCGACATCGGCCAGTCGGTCTGGGACTGATGGGGTTCCAGGATGCACTGGCGAAGATGAACTTCAGCTATGCGAGCGAAGAAGCTGTGGAATTCGCCGACCGCAGTATGGAAGCGATTTCATGGTTTGCGATCAGAGCTTCATCTGAACTGGCCGCTGAGCGTGGGACCTATGAATCTTATCCCGGCTCAAAGTGGGACCGTGGTTTGCTGCCAATCGACACACTTGATCAGCTGGAAGCAGAACGTGGAGTGCCGGTTGAAGTTGATCGCTCAATGACAATGGACTGGGATGTTGTCCGAAAATCCATTGCTGAATACGGAATGCGTAACAGCAACTGTATGGCGATTGCTCCAACGGCAACAATCTCCACGATCATCGGTGTCTCACAGTCGATCGAACCAATCTACAAGCATCTTTATGTGAAGAGCAATCTGTCCGGCGAATTCACTCATGTGAACACATCGCTGGTGAATGAGCTCAAGGAGCGTAATCTCTGGGATGCGGAAATGCTGGATGCATTGAAGTATTACGATGGAACACTTTCTGAAATTGAACGGATTCCGCCTGAGATTCGCCGTCGCTATCTGACTTCGTTTGAAGTGGATTCCAAATGGCTGATTGAATGTGCGTCTCGCCGTCAGAAGTGGATCGACATGGGCCAGTCGCTCAATCTCTACATGTGCGAACCGAGCGGTCGTAAACTGCACGATATGTACTTCCTGGCGTGGAACAAAGGGCTCAAGACGACTTACTATCTCCGGACGCTGGCTGCGACTCAGATTGAAAAGTCAACAGTGGACGTCAATAAGTATGGAGTTCAGCCACGCTGGATGAAGAACAAAAGTGCGTCAAGTGAGATTGCTGTCGCACGCAGCCCGGAGGAAGTTTCGACCGCCGGTATGCCAGGGGAATCTGCGGGCGCACCATTAGCAGTGCCGGCTACTGATATGTCGTCTGTGCAGGCCTGCAGTCTGGATGATCCGGATTGCGAAGCATGCCAGTAGGCGGATGCTGCCATTGGCTTCTGCGAACCGTCAGGAGCCGTTGGCAGAAATGAAAGGTCGGCAGTTGCCGATTCAGCGGTTCGCATTGTTCACACTTTCGCCTGTCACGACGGCACATTTGCAGGCAGGTGTCTACTCCCGACATGAGTCCGGAGTGCTGGTTCTTCCTTTTCAATTAAAATCTTAAGGGTGTCACGATGACCGCTTCCGTACCAACCGAACAGGAAATACTCACCGGAGCAGATGGGCGATTCAAGGCAAGTGAGAAACGACTGATTAACTGCGCTCAGGTGGACGTCAATCAGCTCATGCCAATCAAATACCGATGGGCATGGGAGCATTATCTGAACGGCTGTGCCAATCACTGGATGCCGACTGAGGTCCCGATGAATCGTGATGTCGAAGTTTGGCGGTCGAATCAACTCACAGATGATGAGCGTCGAGTGATTTTGCGGAACCTGGGTTTCTTTTCCACTGCTGAATCACTTGTTGGCAATAATCTTGTTCTGGCAATCTTCAAGCACGTCACAAATGCAGAATGTCGTCAGTATCTTTTGCGACAGGCATTCGAAGAAGCCGTGCATACACACACGTTTCTGTATGTTGTGGAGAGCCTTGGTCTGGACGAAAGCGAAATCTTCAATATGTATCGGGAGGATCCGACCATTGCGAAGAAAGATGCTTTCGAAATGGAACTGACCGCCGAAGTTCTGGATCCGGACTTCTCAACCGACACCTTCGAAGGGCGACAGGCGTTCCTGAAGAACCTGATTGGTTATTATGTCATTATGGAAGGCGTGTTCTTCTATAGCGGGTTCGTCATGGTTCTTTCATTCCACCGTCGAAATCTGATGACGGGAATCGGTGAACAGTTTCAGTACATTCTTCGCGACGAAACCATTCATCTCAACTTCGGTGTCGACCTGATTAACGGTATCAAAGCGGAGAACCCGGAACTCTGGACGAGCGAGTTCCAGGAAGCCATGGTGCAACGGATTCGTACCGCTGTGGAACTGGAAATTGAATACGCGGAAGCCTGTCTGCCTAAAGGAGTTCTGGGCCTGAATGCGGATCTGTTCCGTGACTACGTTCAACACGTCGCAGATCGCCGCCTGGAACGCATCGGCCTTCCGACTCAGTATGGATCTCAGAATCCGTTCCCGTGGATGAGTGAAACAATCGATCTTTCGAAGGAAAAGAATTTCTTCGAGACTCGGGTCACCGAATACCAGAGTGGCGGATCGCTCAGCTGGGACTGAGGATTCTCAGGGCCGAACCATTGAATGTCAGGGGTGGCCTTGGTTGGACGGATGCGGTGTGAGAAGCTCAACGGCATTCTTAATGCACCAGCCTGCCGAGGTCACCTTTTTCTTTTCTGCCACTGTGGCGCAGGTAGTTACGTCAGCAGGCACGGCGATTTCTGCGCGTTCTTAACTATGGTTCCGGGTAGGGTTCACTCAGACGAAACCTGGGATGAGCTTCCAGCCAGGCATCAATTCTTGTTCGCCGCGATAATGCCTGCGGAATGAACTCAACGGCCTGCCGCAGCCGGCCATCGGGTTCAGCGCAGCTGAGTCTCAGGAATCCTGCCCCGGCGTCACCGAAGCATTCGCCCCCCAGGCACGCGACGCCCATGTCGGCATCGGCTCCTTCCAACAGAAACATAGCCAAGCCATGGCTGGTGATTTCCAGACGGTTACATACGGGCGTAATATTCGGAAAAACGTAAAAGGTGGCGGCCGGCGGCAGGGCATGGAACCCATCCAGTTCGTTGAGCCCTTCGGTGAGTTGTCGAACCTTCTTGCCAAACTCGTTCATCGAAGCGTCTCGTTCTGCCGTGTCGCGTTGCATGGCTGCGATTCCAGCCTGCTGAACAAACGGTGGTGTACACGAGAGAGCGGTGTTGACCATTCGGCCGATCATGTTTGTTGTTTCGGGCGACGACACGCAGAAACCCAGTCTCCAGCCGCTCATACTCCATGACTTGCTGAACGTGTAGGTGGCCACGCATTGTTCCAGCATTCCCGGTAGAGCCGCCAGGGAATGATGTCGGCCTTCCCAGATCATGTGGCAGTACGGTTCGTCGCTGAAGACAACGATATCCCGGCCACGAATCAAGTCTGCGAGGTTCTGGAGATCCTGTTGGGTAGTAACACCGCCCGTCGGGTTATGCGGCGAATTCAGAAAGATGGCTCGAGGGGACGGATCGGTGTTCAGAAAGTCTTCGATGTCGTCGATGCAAGGACGAAAATGATCCTTCTGACGCAGTGGCCTGAAGATAGCTCGAGCTCCTCGCCGCTCAATGTTCGGCCGATAGGTCGGGAACCACGGATCGAAGACAAGAACTCCATCATTGGGATTCAGAAATGCTTCGCAGAAGAATTGTTCGAAGACTTTGGCTCCGGGACCGGCAACGACATTCTCAGCACTTGCTGGAATATCGAACTCGTGTTGCACAAACTCAGCAGCAGCAGCTCGAAACTCGGGAAGTCCTGGTGAAGGGCAGTAGTGGGTTTGCTGACTGGAGATCGCCGCAAGTCCGGCTTCCACCGCACTGGCAGTGGTCGCAAAGGGACTGTCACCGATTTCCAGTTCGACAACATCTTTACCCCGAGCCTGAAGTTGTTTTGCGATGGCCAGCACTGAAAACGCTTTTTCGACTTCGACGCTTTGTGCAAACCGACTGAACGAAACGGCCATAAAACAACACCTGCATTTACTTCCAGTATGTTAGTTTCAGTAGTCCGCCGACGAGCCCGGCGAGGCCGATGGCGATAGCGATCATGAGTATCATGTGGAACTCAGTGAAATTGATGAGGATCAGCATTGTGCCGACCACTGTCCAGCACATGGCAATCAGGCTGATGTTGCGGCGATTAGTACGGTCTTCGTCGGTTAGTGGCGCGGCGCGAGTATTGGCAGCTTTCTCGTTTGCCTTCTTTACTGATTTCTTTGCCTTCTTACTGCCTTTGGAGTCAGCTGTTTCGACCGGTGCGGTTTCTGTGCGGCTGCCGGGGGCATAGTGCTTTGCAATTGCCTGGTTGACCTGGCGGGGAACGGCGAGTACTCCTCGCATCGGGATTCCAAATCTCATCCGAACTTCGTCTTCCAGATCCGGAGTCGGTTCGTGGGCACACGCGACGAGCAGCTGGCCGCCGTCTTCGAACAGAGGCAGGCATGTGTGCCGCTTGACGACTCCACGTGGCAGCCCGTCGAGGACGTCATCCTCCGGAAGCATGTCTGACAAATCTACGTACGGCATTCGTAGTTCTGCGGCCATTGCCTGCGTTGCTTCTTCCGGAGACACGAGTTTCATCTGGATAACGGCGTCTCGATGCGATAACCCACGAGCATCTGCGAAGTGTTCAATCTCATCCAGCTGGCCACGTTTCAGAGTTCCCTTACTGACGAGAAACTGCAGTATTGTCTGAGATTCTTCGTCGGCCGGGGTTGCCTGGGGTTCGCGGCCCAGTGATGAATCGTACTCTCGTTTGCTGTTGGGATCCGTCAGGCAAAGCATGGCCTTGGCCAGTTCGTTGAGCAAATCCTGGGACGGTTTAAGATATTGACCGGTGGCGAACTTTCGGACGTGATTGTTGAGCTTTCGGTAGTTGTTCTGAACCCGCTCCGAATCGTCTTCGAACATCACCAGACGAAGCAGAGTGTAGTGGTCCGGTGGCCGATCGCCTTCCGGAATTCCGAGCCACTCCTTATACACATCGATTTCTGCCACGGCTGCTCTCCGCAAGTTCCAGCGACCCACGCATTGATTGATTGCAGAAGTTTTTAGTCGGCGTGGCAGAACGTTACAAGTGGGGGCGTCACTTGCCGATGCAGAAGCTGCTGAAGATGTGGTCCAGAATGTCGTCAGTCCATGTTTCTCCGAGCATTGCTCGCAGCTCCGAAAGGGCTTCTCGCAGACTGATTGCCGTGATCTCGTCGCCAGCTCCTGTTGAGGCGGACTGGATTGCACAATCGATCGACCGGGTCGCTCTGGTGATGCTGTCCCGACACCTTACACTCGTCGTTGCCAGCAGTTCCATTCGAGATGAGTCTGAGCAGCTGAGTGCGTTCAGGATTGCATCTTTCAGTTCGTTTAGTCCCTGTTCCTTCAGGACGCTTACAGTCAGCCCTGCACTCTGGTCTGCCGATCGTCTGTCAGAGCAGGTCGTCAGTGTCAGGACCTGCGAACACTGTTTGCGGCAGTTGCTCAGAAGACGCTTGTTGGTGATTCGATCATCGGGAGAAACGTCAGCTGCGCGGCACCAGATGACGAGATCTGCCGAACGGAACTGCTGCTGCGAGAGAGCCTCGGCCGACTCCATAATCCCTTCCTGCGGATCTTCGCATCCGGCCGTATCAAGCAGGTCAATAGTCAGCGGGCCGAGTGTCATGCGTCCGGTAAGGTAATCTCGCGTCGTTCCGGCAATGTCGGATTCGATCGCGAGTCGGTCTTCTGTCAGACAATTGAACAGTGTACTTTTGCCAGCATTGGGCAGTCCGGCGAGGACAACCCGAGGATGATAGCCGGTGGGCAGACGATTGTGTGAGTCTGACGACATCTGCCCCAATGTGATGTGAGCTTCCCTCAATCGCCTGAGAGTTTCATCCGTCGAAATGAACTCAATGTCTTCTTCCACGAAATCGAGACCGGCTTCCAGGTCTCCCAGAATGGAGATGATCGTGTTACGAATTGACTGGAGCTGGCGTGTGATACCTCCACCGAGTTGAGTCAATGCTGTCCGGAACTCCTCGTGATCTGCCGCATCGATCACGCCCAGCACCGCTTCCGCCTGAACGAGATCAATGCGTCCATTCAGATAGGCACGCATGGTGAATTCGCCCCGCTCGGCAGCACGGACACCCAAGCTGTGCAGCGCTGTCATGAGCAACTCCAGGACCGGAGGAGCTCCAATCACGTGGAATTCGGCCATCGGCTGTCCGGTGTAGCTGCGAGGATTGGCCCACACGAATACACATGCCGGCAAAGGCGATCCAAACTCTTTGGCGTGCAGGTGTGTCGACAGACGTGTGGGGACTGACACGTGAGAGACTGATTCGCCGTGCAGAGCTTCTACGACGTTAATCGTTCCGGAACCGCTGATTCGTACGATGCCTCTTTGAGCCGGTCCGGGGGGGGAGGCGATTGCGGCGATCGTATCTTCGAGTTGAAAAGCCATCTCAGTTTGCGTCGACCTTCGCTGCTCCGGGACAACGTTTGGCAGCTCATGAAGTCATTCTAACGCTTCTTCCGACCTTTGCTGTTACCGGATTTCCTGCTTCGCCCCGAGGGCTTCCCTCCCTGACGATTCTGCTCGGCCTGCTGCTTTGCCTGCTCGGTTGCTTCCATGACGTTATCTATCAGGCGCTGGAGAAGCCCAGGAGGTTTGTCTGAGTCAGGGGCTTCACCGCTCCGAGTGCTTTGTTTGACAGTGGCTTTGCCGGAATCGGATTCGTCAGGATCCTTCAACGTCACTTTCGGTGTCAGGGCGTCACTTCCGAGCAACTTGCGTTCTCCAATACTCCAGATGCTGGAGGCAACGAAGTACATGCACAGCCCGGCCGGTACGTGCCAGAACATGACAGCAAAGAAAATAGTCATGACGTTCATCATCTTATGTTGCATTTCCTGCTGTTCATCCGTTGGTGGCGGCATGAACAGTTTTTGCTGCACGAGGAAGAGGACGACGTTGATGCATGGCAGGAGATTGAAATCCTGGCCCAGAAACGGCAGCTTTGCCGGCATCCGGAACAGGGCATCCGGAGCGGCCAGGTTATCGATCCACAGAAAGCTGGCAAGCCGCAGGTCCACGGCCGTGTTCAGACAGGTATATAGCCCAATGAAGACAGGCAACTGGAAGAACAGCGGCATGCAGCCGCCAAGTGGATTGATGTCATGTTTGCGCCATAGCTCCATCTGAGCTTTGGCCATTTTTTCTTTGTCCTCGCCGTACTTCAGTTTGAGCTCATTGAGTTTCGGCTGCAGTGCTTTCATACGGGCCGCACTGATGGCCTGTTTGCGCGACAACGGAAACAGACAGCACCGCACCATGACGGTCAAAGAAATAATGGCCAGCCAGTAGGGTAGGCCCAGTTTGTACAGAAAGCTGAGTACTGCATGCATGCCTCGAGCGATGAACCCAAAGAATGATCCGTAGTCCAGCACCTTGTCTGCCTGGAATGGCGGTGGGTCCAGGAGTTCCTGATGTTTGGGACCGACGAACAGCGAGTAGCTGTGGTCGATCGCATTTCCTGTTTGTCCGGCTGGTTTTAGTGTGCGAGGCTTCGACTGCATGCGAAAGCTGATATCCGCGAGCGTCGTATTCTTGTGACCCTGCACCAGCACCGGCCAGATTCGTTCAATCCACGGATCTGCAATCTGCTGTTCGACGGTTCTGCCATCCGTCGGAGCCACCAGTGCAGCAAAGAACTGAACATCGACCCCGGCGTAGCGCACAGGTTGAATCCATTTGTTCTCGCCTTCTCGAATCAGCTCACCGATCTTAGCATCCGACAAACCAGGATTGGCGAAGCGAGCCTCATCCCATGCCGTCTGGGTGGCGGATGCAGCAAATACATCTGAACTTCCATCTTCCACGAATTCGAGTTTGATGTCTCGATACTTCCTTGTGTGTTCTTCGTTCTCCAGTATCACCCCGCACGGGCCCAGGAGTTCATATTGAACGGTCTGGTCAAGGTCGGATTGGTTTTCGACCTGTAAATGACATTCGATGGTGTACGCACGAGGGTCTGTTCGCAAAGGATTGGCGACTGCGTTTTCTGCCAGCGGCCGGATGCTGTATGTCTTGCGAATCTCTACACTGCCATCAGGAGCGAGATACGAAAACGTCACGGAGTCATCCTGTTCGTCGGCGACCTTCCAGTGAACATTATGGAGTCCCGATTCAGGATCGAGTTCGGTGAGCTGCCGATCAATCAGATCGAGTGAGTTCTGAAACGTTTCGTACTTCGTTACATTCGTCCCGAGAACTTCCACCTGCTGGGTGCGATCGTCTAGATCTTTCATCTTTGGATCTGCCAGACGGACCGATGTGATGGATGCTCCCAGGCTGGACGTATGCACTTCGAGGGCGTAACCAGTTTCGGCGTCTGCCGAGCCGAGAACGATTTCTCGTTCGTCGTATGTGGCGAACTCGGGTGCTCTGTCGGCGGTGTCTACCTCTGCTGCAGGTGCTGCGGTTTCGGCTTCCGCTGATTCCGGCTGCGATGCAGCGTCTTCTGGCTGCATTGCTTCCTGGTCAGGTGCAGCGACTGCAGGGGCCGGAGGCGGATTCTTTGGAAGCTTCTTCTGTATGAAATTCGCCCAGATCAGAACAAATCCGAACGAAAGTACGAGAAACAAAAGGAGACGACGAGTTTCCATCTGCGGCCTGCGTGGCGGGATTCCCACCCCGGCCTGCGTAGTGAGTTGTCGCAGACGGCGGGGAAATCTGTTTGATTCGAAGCTGTTAGATTTACGGCACGAACGCCATGCCGTTAAGGTCACATCGCACGGCAAACTCAGGGAAAACGGTCATCTGATCGACCTGAGTTGTATGCGGCAAACGCTCGAGAGGATATCCAGCCAACGTGGTTTCGTGCAGCCTGGTTCACAGGCGTTCTCAGGAATACAGGCCAATTCCCGATCCAGTTGGCCGCAAAGTCCGTGGATTCTGTCGAGGAAGCGGCTAGAAAACGCATCCGCCGAGCCTCATCACCATATGGCCACGCAAAATCACAACGAGTCATGTGTTATGTGATCGGCGGACACTACGCGAGATCAGTGAATCACCGAGACTCAGGCTGGCTGAGCAGTTGAGCCAGAGAGGATGGAATACTTGAAGCGATCCGGATGACTGCCTCATCTACTGCCTGATGAACGAAATGCGTCAGGCAGACTTGTCTCCCTTAGTCCGGTTATCCCGGTTCTGTTCCTCGATCATCTGATGAACGGTTAGTATATCCAAGCCACCAATGTAGCTGTCCCCGTGCCGAGGCACTGATTTTCGCACTTCGTACGCATCAATAGAAGACTGTACATGCGTCGAGTCTGAATTGTCCTGGCTGTTTTCGTCGTTGGTTTTCACTGCAATCACGGTTCTGGTTCCGATTGTGAGACTGAAACACGTTCAGGAGTGAGTGTTCCTGTGCACTGCCCAAAGGGGCATCCTGTTATTCGTTCGGCCCGAAGAACAACAGGATCACCTCGTCATTCGTGTGGTGAGCTGAAATCCTGGAGATTGTTTGCTGTTATCGATCTGAATGAAGCGTGGATCTGCCTGTATTATCGGCACTCTTCAGCAAATTTCCTCCGAAATTCAGTCACCTCCTGATTCTTAAACCCTGATCCTCGGTTCGGGTGTCGCAGTTGTCTCAGATTTGAGGGGTGCGGACGGTACAACCGGCTTCGATCTGCGTAAAGACCGAAATCGGTAAGCCTCTGACCTCGTTGCCGACACGTCCAGCCTCCGGATGGTTCGTGTTAGAAAGACGTGGATTCATTTGAGTTGCCTTCGGGAATCGACGGGAAAACCGGCAGATTACTACCCACCCAAGCTAGGTTCTCGCCAGCGGTGCCCGTCTTCAGACACCAGGCGGTCTGCCGCAGCGGGGCCCCAGGTTCCCGCCGGATAGAGATCTGGCGATGAAGAACTCCGTTCCCAGGCTGCGAGAATCGGACTCACGAACTTCCATGCGGCGAGAAGTTCGTCACTTCGCGTGAACAACGTGGAGTCGCCTCGCATGACATCGAGCAGCAGGCGCTCGTAGGCACCCGGAAGTTCTGCGGGGAAATGATCTTCGTAGTCGAAGTCCATCACCACCGGTTCGATGTGGTACTGCATTCCAGGGCGTTTTGTTGAGAACCTCAGAAAGATGGATTCACGTGGCTGAATGCGAAGTACGAGCTGGTTTGGTTGTGATTCGACGAGATCGCACAGGTCGCCATTGCATTCGACTGTGCTGAAGAGATTCAGCGGTGGCTGTTTGAATTGGATAACGACCTCTGTGACTCGTTTTGGCAGGCGTTTGCCGGTACGCAGGAAGAAAGGCACGCCTTCCCATCGCCAGTTGTCGATTCCGACTTTGAGTGCGACGTAGGTTTCTCGATTTGAGTCTGCTGGCACCCGGTCTTCTTCGCGGTATCCAACGGCCGGCTGCCGATCGACGAGTCCGGCGACGTATTGGCCTCGCACGGCCCACTGATTGACGGACCCGTTGGCCCCCGGACGGATCGCCTGCAGCACCTTCATTTTTTCGTCGCGAATCTGCTGTGCCTGAAACAATGCAGGTGGTTCCATCGCCACCAGACACAGAAGCTGTAACAGATGGTTCTGAAGGACATCGCGCATCGCGCCAGCAGTGTCGTAGAAGGCGCCTCTTCCTCCCTCCATGCCGATTTGCTCAGCAACGGTGATCTGGACATTATCCACGTGATTCCGGTTGAGCAGCGGTTCAAAGATCGTGTTGCCGAACCGGAACAGCAGGATGTTTTGAACGGTTTCTTTGCCGAGGTAGTGGTCAATGCGATAGATCTGGTCTTCGTGCAGCCAGCGAGTCAGTGTCTGATTCAGGGCTTCAGCGGACGTCAGGTCGTGACCAAAGGGTTTCTCAACGACGACGCGAAGGCGGTCACGATGTTCCGTGGAGGGGATCAATCCCGAATGATGCAGGCCGAGAACCGCATCGTCGAATAGCGATGGAGCGGTCGCCAGATAGACAACCCGGGAATTTCCGTCCGGACAGCCGTGTTGCTTTTCGAGTTCGGCAGTGGCGTCCGCAAGGCCTTCGTAGTCGGACTGATTCGACAGGTCGACTCGTTTGTAGTGCAGGATTTTTTCAAAGCGCTGCCACTCCGCCAGTGTTTGCTCGTTGGGCGACGACAATACAGTTTGTTTGAGGTCGTCTCGAAACTGCTCGTCATCCTTGTCACGTCGTGCGACTCCGATGATCGGGCTGTTCGTCAGGTATCCCTGCCGGAAGAGCTGGAAAAGTGCCGGGACCAGCTTTCTGGCGGTGAGATCTCCGGACGCTCCAAAAATAAGAATCGTCGAACGACCGCTGCGGAATAGATCAGCCATGGTGGAATCAGTTATCGGACTGGGAAACAGCGGCAGGTTTGGAGACCTCACATTAAGGAAATCATCCGGAACCACGGTCGCCTGAGTATCAGGGAGCTCATTCCCTGATCGAGCCGGAGTGTAGCCGAAGCTGAGAGACCGTGTAGTCTGAGGCAGGCCTGCCGTTGCGACAAACTGGCAGTGGGCTATCGGATGGAGCTGAGAATCGTCAAGGACGAGTTTAGGGAAAGTGTCATTTTGCGTAGTTCATGAGGACTGCAGTGTCTGCGAACGAGATGCGCAATTGTCGTTGGGTTGCATCATGCGTGACACTCAGCGGTATTCCGATGGCTCTGCGGCTAGTCTGCCCGACCACTGCACCAGTGAACGCATCGAGTAGTGTGAGCGTGACCGACGCTGACTCGGCGGAGTAGTTGTTGAGTCTGCCCAATCCGCGACGGGGCCTCCGATTTGTTGACCAGGTGACCAGGAATGGACAGGGATCGCCGTACACTGGAGGGATCACAATGGTCTCGGCGGTCCGCTGCCAAAGATGCCGACCGGTCTGAGGATCGATACAAACCAGCGTGCCAGCGCCGGTTTGTGGTTCGCCGAAAACAGGCCTCGACAGCTGAGCACGCCAGTCTCTTACTGAGGCCGCGATGTAGAGCAAACCCGCTCGTCGAAAAACCTGAAGCGGCATCTGTGGCCCTCGAAGATTCGAACGGGTTGATTCTGTCGTAATCTCGCTGACAGTTTCGCCACTGGCAACGTCGACCAAAATGATCGACGATGAATTGCTGGTCACGAGAGCAATATCCTCGGGGAACTGGCGGGCATGATGAACGTCGGACACATCGGTCATACTGAATCGGCGCGTTTCTCCCGTAATCAGGTTAGTTGCTGTCAGGTCTTGGTCTTCACCGACAATCAACAGATGCTCGCCGATGATTTTTGCGAGTTTACCAGGTGAGTAGTTGGCAGTTCGAACGATGTTTCCGTTGTTGCCGTCCAGAACGACGTAGGCCGTTCCCATGGAAGACATCAGTACGACGTGTTGTCTGGTGTTGTAGACCTTGAAGTATTGACCGTGGAGGTGCCGCGTTCGATCACTGGCCCTCCATTGTCGATGCCAAATAAGTTCGCCGGTGAGCGGATGGACCACCGTGGTTGCAGCATTGTCAGCAATCACGAAACGTCGCGACGTCAGAGCCAGGACCTCGCCATCTCTCGCAGCTGGTCGTTGCCTTAGCCACAGTGGCCCAAACGGATCAGTGTTGAATAGTGACGCGACACCGACGAAGTTATCTCGTTCGATCACGATCAGCCCGGGGTTGTCCCATGCGTCCTGCCTGGAGCAGTTTCCGGGGAACTCGACTGCGTCAAAGTCGGTCGCCGCAAACTCGGTCCCCCGTTCAACGTCGACCAGACTGATGCGATCCGTACGGGACGTCGGATCAATTGCCAGTGGGAAGCGATACCACCACGGAAATGATGGACGCAGTTGAACTCGCCGGCTTCCACGTTTCAGGTCTTTGATTTCCCTGAGTCGAAAACCAGCGATGCCCCCCTGAGTTTCTGTGAATATCACCTCGTCGGACAGATCGGCTGGCTCCACAGCTTCAAACCCCGGCATTAAGATCGGTTGTCGAACCACGGCCAGCAGATCGTTACGTTGCTCGGCGAGTTTCGGCTCTGCTTTGGTGATGACGCCCATGTTCAGCAGGAGCAGTTCCGCCTGCTGCCGTTCACCCTGTTCAAGCAGTTGTTTCGCATGGTCGAATTGAGCCTCGGGATCACCGAGTGATGCAGGTGACAGGACTGCTTCGGCGACATTCGGCGGGCGGCCGATTAGCCTAGAGGGAGGCGGGGCCGTCTCCTGACCGCTTCCGACATCGTTGCCGAGTGTCCATGACCGCGTGGTAACTTGCCAGGCAGAAGCATCAACGAGACCTTTTTCATCGACGGCCCACCTGGGTCCCATTTGCTTCGTGGGATATGCCTGAGAATGGATTTGTTCTCCGGAAACTCCATCAATGACAAGCAACTGGTCAGCATTCAGGCCAACGCAGATTCGAGAACCACTGATGGCAACTCGGCCACTGTGGTCTCCGGTCGGTCGAATCCATGCCTGAGAACCATTTTCCAGTCGTAGTGCGCGGCAATGTGAATAGCCCACGAGGATCACGTTATCTCCTGCAATTCCCACGCAGCCCAGATCGACCTGGCCGGACACGATTCCGTCTTTGATGATTCCTGGTGTCGACCATCGAAGATCGCCGTTCTGTCCGTTGAGGCAAAACACGGCAGAAGAACCTCGCCGACCGCAGATAACATTTCCATCGACGGCCCGGACCCAGTGATTGCCAAGTTTGCTGCCGACCGAACCTTTGGGCACGATTCCAGTTTCCGCTTGAGCCGTCAGTGCGAAGGCTCCCTCGTAGTCCGTGGATTTAACCAGGATACTCTGCATCCACACGAGAGTTCCGTCAGCGATTCGGCAGCCGGCGATGGCACCATTGGACAGCAGGCAGACGACCACATCATCAACGATGCCGCCGAGGACCGCTTTTTGCGGCTGATCCTGTCCATCGACGTCCCCGGACCACGTCAGTGGCTGCTGCCAGATTCTGTTTCCGTTGGTGGCCGAAAGGCAATTCAGATACGTCAGCCCGTCAAACCTTGAAGTCACGAACACTCTTCCGCGGCTGATGACAGGCGCGCTTTGAAAGAAATGTGTGTTCCTGGACTGATAGCCAGTGGAACCCGGAACACCGACTGCTGACGCTGCGGTTGAGTTGCTGCTGTCGAACGTATAGGTGTGCTCTGACTGATTGGATTGAAGGAACGACGTGAAAGTTGACAGACCGTTTGACCACCAAAGAAGTGATGGCTGTTCACTGTTCCGAATGGCGACGATGCGCGTTGCGGCTTTCTGGCGTGTCCGGTGCGGTTGAATCGGCCGCTGCGGACGTTGGGAGACTTCAGAAGCGCCGTCCAGAAAGGCGATCGTTTCGCCGTCGCACGCGAGCTGATTCTGTTCCTCTGGCATGAAGTCGAACAGCTGCTCGAGCTGAGTTTCGTCGCCGCGGGAGTCTCGTCGGACGGATTCAAAAGGAAGAAACCACTGCTGCCGTCCTGTGTCACGATTCACTCTGGCGATGCCAGCTGGACTTCGAATGATGATGGCATCTTTCAACAGGATCGGCGACTGTGAACCCGGGCGGTGCGTGAACTGATTTCCGACAGCTCGCTCGTTGAATTGTGGAAGTTCATTCGGACCTCCAGCCGTTTCCCATGGCGATTTTTGCCAGACCCAGGCGGGATTTGACGCAAGAGTTCGAATGGCAGGCGACAATGTGTCGGCATGTTGAGGAGGATCGCCAGAGTTATGGTTTGCCCAGTGCTCTACAAATGTTGTGGTCAGCATTTGAAAGGTGGCGTGTTGGCGCTGGGTCAGGATGCGCATCTCGTGCCATCGCCGGAGTGTCAGGAGCGCTGTCCGGGTGGCATTGAGTTCTCCTCGACTGGCCAGCCAGGTCGTTCGCAACAGAAGCGCATCAGCCGCGACGTTGCTGCATGGATAGCGGCGAATGACATCATCCAACATATTCTGATTGCCGTCGCGAATTGCCTGCCTAAGCTCGCGACGTGCGGGGCCCTGGCAGGTGGAATCCCACTGAGCGAGTGCCGCTGGCGGAAGTGATTCCAGGAGATGAGTCACCGCTGCGCGGACTCCTTGCACTGACTCGCCTTCGCGCGGCACAAGGAAACTGTCTGTCGGCTGCCGCAGCAGTTCGTGGAAGACATCAAACGTGTCGGAGTAGTCTCCTGAATCCAGTTTCCTCTGTGCAATGTTCAGCAATCGCTGCTGGGACCGTTCCTGGAACGCGGCGTCACGCAACCAGGTGTATTCAATCTGCAGGGCGTCGGATGTTTCAGTCCGGGTGCCTGCTTGAGCGTTCCTCGAAAGTGCGATGAGAAGGCACGCGATAGTAAATCGTCGGCCAGCCGGATTCTGCAGCATCAGAATGAGGCGACGCATCATAGTTTCATTAGATTGCATAGGCGTCGTAACTCGTTTTGTGACAGCAGTCGGTGTCATTTTCGAAATGTCTGAACCTCCAACAGCTCGACATTCTGCGCCATGATGTAAGTTGGCCGCAATGGTTTCCGTAGCTGGCTTACCAGCGTAGTCATTCTTTAAAAGACGCCGTGCTCGTGTGAAACACTTCGAAGATAGTGATAGCCGGGCCTTGCTGCTGGAAGCGATTGCCCCGTTGACTACACTTCGCAGGCAGTTCTATTCACTTCGTGCCGACAAGAAAAAGTATCCACGATGACAGCGACAATCACTCCGGGGACCACCCGAATTGGCTGGATCGGGACAGGCGTGATGGGGGCCAGCATGTGTGGCCACCTCATCCGAGCCGGTTTTGAGGCTACGGTCTACAGCCGCACTCCCGCGAAGTCTGAACCATTGCTTGAACAAGGAGCGGTCTGGGCCGAATCCCCTCGGGCTGTCGCCAAACGGTCCGACGTGGTGTTCTCCATCGTCGGTTTTCCATCGGATGTGCGGGAAGTGATTCTGGGACCCGACGGAGTTGTCGCCGGCCTGGCAGCTGGCGGCATTGTAGTCGACATGACGACCAGTCAGCCGTCATTGGCCCGGGAAATCTACGAGGCCGCCAAAGTGAAAGGGATTGCAGCCGTTGATGCGCCCGTTTCAGGAGGTGACGTCGGCGCAAAGAATGGGGCTCTGTCGATTATGATCGGTGGCGATGACGACGTAGTGAAGGCACTGCAGCCGTGCTGGGACGCGATGGGCAAGACCATTGTTCATCAGGGACCGGCGGGAGCGGGACAGGATACAAAGATGGTCAACCAGATTCTGATTGCCACGGGGATGATCGGAGTCTGCGAAGCACTTCTGTACGGCTGGCGAGCCGGCTTGGATCTGGAAACAGTCCTTAAGTCTGTGGGAAGCGGGGCGGCAGGCAGTTGGTCTTTGAACAATCTGGGGCCTCGAATTCTCGATAACAATTTCGATCCGGGTTTTTTCGTTGAGCACTTCATCAAGGATATGGGGATCGCACTGGAGGAGTGTCAACGTCTTGGACTTTCCCTGCCTGGCCTGGCTCTTGGGCATCAGATGTATCAGGCTGTCAAGGCTCAGGGACATGGCCGTGAAGGAACTCATGCTCTTCAACTTGCTCTGGCTCAGCTGTCCGGAATCGATTGGAAAGCCCGCTGATTTGTCATCCAGTGAGAGACCGCCTACGCTCCAGCGTCGCTGAACGACGCGGGCAGAACAGTCGTTGTCAGTGAACCAAATGGGCCGAACGGCGGTCCGAAACGTAGCTGTTCTTCTTCCTTAATTCTTATTGGTCTTAAAGTCGGATTCAGAGCTGTCATGACACGTCGAGGTGAATTGTTTTCCGGAGTTACTGTGGCTGTGGTGACTCCGATGAATCCGGATGGTTCCCTGAACGAAGCGATGCTGCGGGAGCTGGTTGAGTTTCATGTGGACGGTGGGACGGATGCGATTGCTCCTGTTGGAACCACGGGAGAAAGTCCCACACTGTCGCACGAGGAACACGATCGGGTGATTCAGATTGTCTGCGAACAGGCAGCGGGTCGGATTCGCGTGATGGCAGGGACCGGATCCAACAGCACGGCAGAAGCGATGCGGTTGACTCAGGCCGCAAAGGAATTCGGTGTGGACGGTTCACTGCAGGTCGCACCGTACTATAACAAGCCAACTCAGGAAGGGTTTCTGGAGCACTATCGAGCCATCGCCGACGCTGTCGATCTGCCTTTGGTGCTGTACAACATTCCAGGGCGGACATCCAAAAACATCGAACCGGACACAATCTGTCGGATTGCCGACGCCTGCCCGAATGTGGTTGCGGTCAAGGAATCAACCGGAAACATGGACCAGGCTTCTCAGATTCTGGCGAAATCAGATCTGACGCTGCTTTCCGGCGATGACAGCCTGACGCTGCCTCTGCTGTCCCTCGGAGGAAGTGGCGTCGTGTCTGTGGCTTCCAACGTCGTGCCAAAGGACGTCAAAGCATTGGTGACTGCCTGGCAGTCAGGAGATGTCAGCAAGGCACAGGAATGGCATCACAAGCTGTTTCCGCTGTGTCGAGACATGCTGGGATTGTCAACAAACCCGATCCCGGTCAAGGCGGCAATGAAGCTCATCGGAAAAGACTGTGGCGACGTCCGCCTGCCGATGACGCCGCTCAATGCTGAACAACTGGAATCGCTTCGACAGACGCTTACTACCTACGGGCTGGGTGTTTGACTTGTCTGATTGGGGTGAGGTTAACACCTACGGAGCCTCGCCGATCTCGGATGCCGGAGCCTGTTCGTGGATGTGGGGACGACGCAGGATGTCCTTGCAGTTCCACCAGGTCACAGCCAAAATGCGGCAAGCGTGCCGGTGGCAGTAAGGACAGGCAGATGCTGTTCCGGTGATTGTGTCTGACACGTGGACCTCAAACGAACTCTGGAATTCGAATGTCCCAACACGATGTGGTCATCCTTGGTGGTGGTCCGGCTGGCAGTACTGTTGCCACAATTCTTGCTGACCAGGGGCTGGATGTCGTTGTCCTCGAAAAGGACCACTTTCCCCGGTTCCACATCGGTGAGTCACTCCTGCCGGCAACCGTCGCAATCTTTGATCGGCTGGGCGTGCACGACGAGATCCGTGCACAGTTCGTGCATAAGCCGGGGGGGAAATGGTTGTACGGCAACGAACCGGTCCGAGGCGATTTTGCGAAGTACGATTCCAGGGCGACCTTCAAGGACACACCGTATTCCTATCTTGTCGAGCGTGCGACATTCGACAAGCTGCTGATCGACCGGTCAATTCGAGCAGGAGCCGATGTGCGTTTCGGATCGGAAGTTCGTGGCGTGTTGAATGAAGACGACCGCATTGCTGGGGTTCATGGAACCGACGACAATGGGGATGCGTTTGAAGTCCGAGCCAGAGTTGTGGTGGATGCGACCGGTCTCCGCGCTTTCGTCCCTGCCAGCCTTGGAATCCGGGAAGTGACTCAGCCTCAACGGATGGGCATCTACGCCCAGTATGAAGCTGATCCTGCCAGTGACGATATCGAAGCCGGTTGGTTCGCTGGCCAGATGTTCTACGATGGCTGGACATGGCTGATAAAACTACCGGACCGTAAATACTCCGTGGGAGCCGTAATGCATGTGGACCGGTTTCGGAATTCGGGAAAGTCTCCTGAAGTGCTGCTGGAACAACTGGTTGATGAAAATGATCTGCTCAACAATGGAATGGCGTCGGACCGCAAACGCATTTCAGACGTGATGGTCACAGGAAATATGGGCAGTCGTTCGGATTCGCTTTGCGGTGATGGCTGGGTGGCCGTGGGAGACGCCGCGTTCTTTATTGATCCGTGCTATTCGTCCGGGGTTCACCTGGCAATGAAATCCGCCGAAGAGGTGGCTGATGTGATTGCAGGCGCTCCGAAGGACGTTCCCGTGTGCAAGTCAGTCTTTGCACAGTACGAGCAGCAAATGCGAAAGCACGAGTCTTCGGTTCACAAGATGGTGGATGCGTTCTACATCGCGACTCGCAGCACGTCCGTGCAGAAAATGGTCACAACATTCCAGGGGGGATGGTTCTCGCGGAAGTTTGTGACCTTTGTTGGCGGCGACTTTCAGGCCAATTCGTCGTTTATTGGCAGGATTCGGCTGTATTCGAAGGCGGTGGCCCGCCTGTTTGGGAATGACAAACATCGCACTCCGGCGAACCATCCGGAGTACCTTTGGGCACAGTCCGAAGATCTACCGGTTGATGTTCCGAATAGACTTGCAGAAAAACCGCCAGTTGAGGAAGCTCGTGTCTGACGAAGGCCATTACTCCCCGGCCCACAACGAAGTGCCACTGGCAACCCCGGCCTCGGCACTCTGAGATCCTGTTCAACAGAACAGATCCCGTCAATCGAAGACTGACTCTTAGAAGTTCTGTTTGGAAACCTGTGATTATGCGTTCAGCTACTGCGTTCACCTGCCTGATTCTTGCAACAGCGAACCCGGCCTTCGGGCATCCAGGGCATGGAGCGTCAGACGGACACTCTGCGTGGCATTATCTCACGAGTCCCTGGCACATGGGAACTTTCGTTGCGGTAACCGTACTCGCGGCAGCAGTAGGATTCTTCGTTCGAGCGTACCGACGGAAACGTGCTGAGGTTGTTCGCCGCGCCCATCGCAACTAGCAGGCAGATGTCGAACAGATTCTGATTGCGAGAAAGAGACAGCTTTCGCTCACGGTTTCGTCGGTTCCCTCAGACGAAGAATCCACCAATTTGTTCAAGGAACCAGGATGGTTCGGCGCCGGGCTGGAACCACCCCCACATGGTGCGGACAAGTTCGAAACCGGCAAACGCGGCGACGGCTGAGAACAAAGAGCCGATCATCACACCGGCTGTCACGGCAGTTCCCCAGGGGGCCTCTGCAGGTGCAGCGGCCATTTGACCCGACGGCACTGCGAATCCGGCCGTTGTCATCCCCGTCGATCCGCCGTCATCATCGTCGTCTTCTGCTTCAAAGACGTCGTCCATTTCGTCGTCGTCGAAGTCATCGGCGAAATCGCCTTCGCCTTCGTCGTCGAAGTCGGTGCCGTAGTCATCATCGTCCAGTGCTGCATCACTGTCAGCGTCGTCGTCGAACATCAGCACACTGGTGTCTGTGACGTCGTCTTCTTCGTCGCTGTCGAGCAGACCAAGGTCAAACTCGCCGGTCGCGACGCCGGCGGGCTGCATGGCAGCCTCGTCAACGTCCATCTGCATCGTGTCGGCCCCGGTGTCGGCACCAACAACGCCGGGCATCTTGTCAATGGCCATTGTATGGCCCATCTCCGGTTCCAGCATGATTCCACTGTCAGCATCGGCAGAAAGAGAAATCCCGCTGTCGCCGGCATCAAGACTGATGCCGCTGTCACCAACGTCGAGGCTGATCCCGCTGTCTTCCGCGAAGCCGCTTGCATCTGCTGCCAGGCTGATTCCGCTGTCGCCTGCGAAGCCACTGTCGATGCCTTCCAGGCTGATTCCGCTGTCGTCTGCTTCCAGACTGATCCCGCTATCGCCAATGTCGAGGCTGATCCCACTGTCGTCGTCATCGTCTGCTGCGCTCAGTGCGATTCCACTGTCGGGAAGATCGCTGTCGTCATCGTCGATTGGATCGATCAGCTTCAGGTCACTGTCGTCGGGCAATGCGATTGTCTGGGCACCGGCAATCTCGTCATCGCCGTCTTCGATTCCAAGGTCCAGATCCAGGTCGAGTTCGTCTCCCATGAGACGAATATCACTTTCGGTTCCTTCGGCAGCAGGCTTTTGGCTGATATTGCCATCGGTGTCAACCGCCGAGTCCTGATCCAGCCCGTCAGTCAGGTTGATATCGCTGTCTGAATCAGATGGTTCATCGTCGTCGGCAGCAAGGCGAACGTCGCTGTCCGAATCAGAGAGAATAATGTCACTGTCGTTATCTGAATCGTCGGCTGCCACATGAACGTCACTGTCGGAATCGGACAGAATGATATCACTGTCGGAGTCCGTTGGGTCGGTCACTGCGACCTTGACGTCGCTGTCGGAATCGACAAGTGAGACATCACTTTCGTCAAACCCGAGCGTTGCCAGCTTCACATCGCTGTCAGAATCATCGAAATTGAGGTCGTCATCATCGTCGAAGAGCCCCGAGTTCAGGTCAATGTCTGCATCTGTCGCCGCAACTGGAGACGATTCACCAGGAGGCACCTCTGCCAGATTGATATCGGGATCTGTACCAGCACCGACCAGATTGACATCGCTGTCAGATCCATGGAGCGCTTCATCAGAATCGCTGTCGAAGTCGAGTACGCTCTGCCCGGATGGCGTCGAGTCCTCTGATTCCAGCATCGGGCCAGAATCTCCAGCGAGCCGAACGTCGCTGTCTGACGCAGTCAGATCAGGGAATTCGTCGTCTTCGTCGAACAGCGAAGAGTCAGAGAACAGCTGGACGTCGCTGTCGCTGTCGGTTTCCCCCAACAGATCCATGATCGTGTCTTCGTCCCCAGACTCACTCGCGGCCAGCGGAATATCGGGAGCAGAATCGGTTTCGCGCGTCCGAGCAAACTCTTCGATGTCTTCCTCGCGGAACTTCCAGCTTCCCCGGTTGGCAAAACCGCGAATGACTCCGCCTTCCCGTTCGCGTTCCAGTTCTTCGGGAGTGATACCCAGCCGTTCAGCAGCTTCCTGGAGGGTTAGGTACTTCTTCGCCATTCTTGACAAACTCCCCGGAAAATCGGGTCAATTGGAGTGATGTGCCGGTGTTTGTGCCAACACCCAGGAAAGTCTCAACGATTTCGGACGACCTTTCCCGAATACGGGTTTCCGTTTGGGCCGGATCCAGGCGCCGCAATCAATTTATCCAGTAAATTCTTAGGTGACAGTTCCTGCGATGCAAGCTCTTTGTGAAGCAGTAGTTCGGTTTGCGGAAAGCTCCCGGACAGAAGGTACAGCCCTTCTGACTTCAAACGACGGGGGGAGAGGAGTGCCGCATGTTCCAGATTCCTCGACGAACAAACGATCGCCAGACTGGCTCCTCTGTGGAGTCTCGACCTGAGAGGTGGAGGAACTGGATAAAATCCCCAAGTCGTCTCATCTGACGGAGTCTTAGGGTCGTATAAACATTTCGGACGGGATGAGATGTCCTGATTGAGAAAGATTTCCTGTCCCCTGATTTCCTGTCCGGTCAAGGATTTTCCAATGACACGTCGCGTGCATGCCATTTCGATTCCGGGAAAAACAAGGTGAAATCTCCTGACCACCCTGTCCTTCAGAGGGCATGACTTAGGGTGGCTTTGAAAACGCCCTTTCCTATGTCCGGGATACTGTGTGTAATAATGAACGAGTACCAGGTACCAAGTCAAACTGCCGAATCAGTCGGTGTAGACATATCAACAGCACCAGTGTCAGGCTAAGTATTGCTGCCCAACGGCAGCAGGTGATTGTCTGGTGTTCTCATAAAGGGCCCCCCGATGGGAGTCAGCGTTACATGCGACTCATGTGAATACGAATTTCGGGTGAGCGATGCTCATCGGGGTAAGCGGATTCGATGCCCCTCGTGTGGTGATCCTGTCGTGGTTGGATCTGCTGAATCCCTTGGAAGCCGGCGTCATTCGTCCAGTCGTGAATCATTCCACCTGAAGACGATCCGCAACCAGCGGCAGGCCTTCTATGCAAGAGTCTCGCTAGTAGCTGGGTTTCTGACGGGGCTTGCGATTGTGGCAGCAACAGCTTCCGTCGTTCTGAAACCGACTGATAAGCCGCCTGAAGTTACTACGGAGACACCACCCGTTGTTCCAGATCCGGATCCTCTGGAAACAGAAGTCGGAGGCGATGGGTTCCAGCCTGGCCCATTCGCCGACCCAACGGAGTCCGAAGACGGTTCTGCGGGAGCTGCAAAGGCAGATCAGGATGATTCCGAACCTGATACACCGGATCAGCGCGGTGTCGTGAGAGACGAAACGGCATCCGCCCGAGGGAAAAAGATTCTTGGAGGGCTTGATCGAATTGTCGTGGAAACCGAAGTAAATCCTCAGGATGTTCGAGGTGCCTTTCGGACAATGGTAAATGGCATAGCAGAAAAGCAGGTAGAGTCGGCCCGGCTTCAAAATGTGGATAAGGGCTCCGCGAAGCTCAATATTCAGATGACCATCAAGGCAGCTAACAATCGCAGTATATTTGGACTTCAGGCTGCAGTTTCAGTAGAAGACACAGAGTCCGGTGCGATTGCCAGAGTGTGGGAACGTGAGGAAGAGGAGGTTGGCCGCGTCTCAAAGTTGATGCTCAGTCGCGGGACAGTGCCAGCGGAAGTTCAACAGGGGGTGGAAGATTTCTTTCGGGTTCTTCGCAAAGACATTGCCAGTGCTGGCCGCTCTCATTAGATGTATCGATCAATGGCAGGTTGGATGCGGGGCATAGTTTTATGATGTGGTGTCAACGGGAAGTCCGTCTGCCGGCGTTTTCGCGAGGCTGTCATCTCATCACACGGCATGTGCTGGAAGCGTGTCCTGAGATCGCTCAGATCGAAGTTGGCCTGTTGCACGTGTTTATCCAGCATACGTCGGCCTCTCTCACGCTTAATGAAAATGCTGACCCGGATGTGCTTGCAGATCTGGAGCTTGCGTTTGATCGTCTCGCGCCGGAATCATGGCCCTGGACTCACACCTGTGAGGGACCGGATGACATGCCAGCGCACGTCAAGACTGCTGTGACAGATTCGTCGTTGAGTATTCCGGTCGGAGGAGGCCAGTTACTTACTGGGACGTGGCAGGGAATCTACCTCTGCGAACATCGCAATTCTGGCGGGGGCCGTCGCCTGGTACTCACACTGCAGGGGCAGGCTGTCGGAGAGTGAGCTGCATTGACGCCGACAGGTTGTGTTCAGTACGCCCGGAGCTCACTCAGGACGAGGCGTCCACGCTGGACTTTCGAGCGATCAATCAGCGACACTGGGAATGGTATGGGTAGCAAACGCATTGATTGTCCAGTCTTAAGTCTGATCGGGAGTCCTGAATGCAGAATCCTGTTGTTATTTCCGGTCGTGCGACGGGATGCGGACAGCCGCTGACCTTCATTGCCGGGCCCTGCGTGATTGAGAGTCAGGACCAGCTCCGGGAGATTGCGGAGCATCTGGCGAGGTTGAGCGAACAGACTGGGCACTTCTTTGTGTTCAAGGCGAGCTTTGATAAAGCAAACCGGACCAGTGTCGCCAGTTATCGCGGCCCAGGCCTCGACGAAGGCCTGAGAATGCTGGAACAGATTTCGCGGGACACGGGGCTTCCGGTAACGACGGATCTACACGAAGCTTCTCAGGCTGCACCCTGCGCTGAGGTCTGCAGCATTCTTCAGATCCCAGCGTTTCTGGCTCGACAAACAGATTTGCTGGTGTCTGCAGCGAACGCTGCTGTTGAACGCAATATCTGTGTGAATATCAAGAAACCGCAGTTTGTCGCCCCCGAAGACACGATCCACGCCGTAGAAAAATGTGGTGAACAAGGTCTGTCAAGCGTGATGCTGACGGAACGCGGTACCAGCTTTGGCTATGGGCGACTGGTGAATGATTTCAGATGTATTCCAATCATGCAGAGTTTCGGCATTCCGGTCGTCTACGACGCGACTCACAGCGTCCAGATGCCTGGAGGAGCGACGACGGGTGGGCAACGAGAGATGATCGTCCCGCTCGCCCGAGCTGCAGTGGCGTCAGGAGCAGATGCCGTTTTCTTTGAAACTCACCCCGATCCCGAAAATGCTCTGAGTGATGGACCAAATATGCTCCCACTGGATCAGGCTGCTTCATTTGTCGAGCAACTGATTTCTATCCGTCAACTCGTTAACGATCTTCCTTCGTCCGACGACACCGAAAATGCATCCCTCAGTGATTAAGATATTCAGGGACGACCATGCGGGGTTTTGTCGTAAGTCGTTTCATTCGATCTGTCTCAGGAAGTGCTGATGTTGTCTTATTTGAATGACTGTTGCAGGAACCCAATGAACAATCAACTGCTGCGAGCGTCGCTCTTCTGGTGTGTTGCGGCAGTGGCTGGCTGCAACAACTCATCCGCGCCATCTGACCAGACGGATGTCGCCGCACCAGATGTGTCACGGACTTCTCAGGATGCATGTCGAGCTCGTCTGGATGGAGCCATCAGTCGGCTCAATCCGGACAGAGTCGCTTCCATTGTCCGAACGTCGTCGAATGTCGGGGCACTGAATGCGTGGCTTGTCGAATGTGCATCGGATGAAATTCAGGAAGTTTCCGCAAGTCCGGAGAACCTCAATTTTCTGGGTGAAACGGCACAACGTGCGGTTACGTCGCCCAGATTCACTGCTCGTGACGCCGCATATGTTCGTGATTCGCTCATTTCAGCCAAACTGGCTCAGGCGATTGTGGGGCGTGGTGAACAGCAGAAAGACAGAACTGACGTCGATCGAGTCGTGGATGTCTTCCGCTGGGTGGGAGCAAACATCAGTCTGGAACGGCCTGAGGAGTCTCACGTCCCGAAAGCATTCCTGGATGTATTGCTCACCGGCCGTGGAAAAAAGGAGGCGAGAATCTGGGTCTTTGCGGTACTCATGAGACAGCTGCAGCGGGACGCGGTTTTGCTCGTGGCTGACGCAGACACCGATGATTCTGAAACGCTGATTGCGGTCAGCGTTGATGGAGCGATGTTGTTGTTCGACCCGGACGCGTGGTTTCCTGTTCAGTCAGAGGGAGACGAATCCGTTCTCGTCGATCATCCTGCCGGGACAGAGTACTTTGCAGACAACGATACATGGAAGAATGCGACTGCACTCATCATTGCCGAAACGTCGGCAGTGTGCCCGCGGATGCTGGTGCTGCAGGAGCAACTGCCGGCTGAGTCGTCCGCGGTGCTGTACGAAGAGATCGCCGGTGGGACATCAGATATTCGACCGCTTGTTGAACGAGTCGTCGCAGCGGCACCAGATGTCCTCGAAGCAGCGCGAATCGAATGGTGGTCGTGGCCGAATGAACAAGTTGCAGCGGCAACCGGAGCCAGCGAAGAACAGCGTCGAGAATATGCAGAGATGATGAAGCCGTTCGAAGCTCCGTTCGAACGCAAGGAACTGGAACTTGGGACCGACTTTCAGGAAATCCTGAGTCGCAACGACATCAGTCAGGAGCAGAGAGATTCGGTTTGGGCGACTCGGTTGCAAATGGAATACAAGAAGATGCAGGAACTGCTGGCCGCAGGCGACTCAGAGAAACTATTCGGACGCGCGTCCAGCCGGCTGCTCAAGACTCGTTTCAGGCAGATCGAAGGCAACAGCGATCGCTCGATCATTCAGCAGCTGCAGAAGATTCGCAACGCCTGCTTTGATGATGAGATTCGGATGCGGGTGCCTCCCTCAGTGGATCGGTCCGGAGTTCGTTCAATCCCGATTCCGGAAGCCATTCAGGAGGTGAATCTCAGTGCGACAGGTTCCGCACTTTACTGGACCGCCATCTGCCAGATCGACCGAGACCAGCCAGGCACCGCCATTACGACACTAGAGGGATACCGACGACAGAATCCAGATGGGATGTGGTTTTATCCGTCCCTTCAGAATCAGGCGATGGCAGAGCTGTCACAAGGGCGAACTGAAGCCGCCATCGAAACTCTGACGGAAGCCGACAGTGAGAAGAACCCTGACCGACAACACGCCACGACTCTCCTGCAACGCTTGAAGAAGCAACTCGCACCTGCGGCGGAAGAAACTCCGGCATCAGAACCGGACGAATCCGAGACAGCCGAGGAACCGAAACCTTCTGAGCCTGAAACAACAGAGTCGGACTCAGGAGAACCGTCAGCAGAGACGACGGAAGAAGAGTCAAAGGAGCCCTAAGCAGCGGAAACAGAAGAGGCTCAGTCTGAAGCCGGCCAGTGATACAGCATTCCGTAGATGATGACGCCCGTCACAGACACGTACATCCAGATCGGGAATGTCTTACGTGCCAGACGCCGGTGTTGATCCCAGCGTTCTGCGAACGCATGCTGGAACACTCGGATCGCCAGAAATGGTACGGTGGCAGCAAGTGCAATATGCGGCCACAGGATCACGTGGTAGAGAATGACCGGTACTCCTTCTCCTGCAAAGGGACGTCCTCGTTCGCCTGCGTAGTTGTTGAGAGCCCAGTGTGAAACCAGATAGCAACCCAGAAACCCAACCGACATCACGAACGCGGCCAGCATGAAGTTGCGGTGAGTCTCCCTCTTGCCTCGGCGGATCGCGATCCATCCTGCCAACAACAAAAGGGCGGCTGAGGAATTCAACAACGCGTTGACAGTCGGCAGACGGCGTGCCCATACGGGAAGCAGGCGGTCAATTCTTGCGATGCGAGCAGCTTTGTTCAGTTCACCGGCTGAGGCATTATCGCTTTCCGAGTCATCTGATTCTGATGATGTGGCTTTTGCGTCACGGCTGGCTTCAGAATCGCGTGGGACGATTTCCACTTCGACACCTGCCGGACCGTCGCCCGGTTTCATAACCTGAGTTGGCGGGCCGGGTTCGGGGAACGGCTTTCGGCCGAGCAGAATCCTGGCGAGTTCCGCCATCTCTCCGTCGTTAGTGCCAAGGTACTTTCCAACCGGAGCACCGTCCGAATTGACGAGGACCACACGGTTGGAATGAGCCACTTCCAGGCCAGGGCGACGCGCTTCTCCGATGTTCTCTTTCACAAAGACACCAAAACCGCCAACAATCAGTTCATGCATGGCATCCATATCGCCGGTCAGAAACTTCCAACGTGTTCGATCAGGCTCAAACGTTTCAGAGTAGCGTTGCAGGATTCCTGCTGTGTCATACTCCGAATCCACTGTCATACTGACGAACATCACATCCGGGTTTTCTTGTTTGACGCGATCATGAAGCTTTTTCATGGCCAGTGTGATTTGAGGGCAAGTCATGACGCATCGAGTGAATACGAAGCTGGCGACCCACGGTCGTCCTTTGAGGTCACTCAGGCCAAAGTCCTCTCCCTGACACTCCGTCAGTGTAAAGTCAGGAATTTTGGGTGGGGCCATGTTCAGGGTAATTGTCGGCGGAACGGAGTTATGTTCTTTCGTGTCGGCAGCATCTGACTCCTCAGGAACCGCTGTGCTGGCAGGGACAGATTCGGTCGTCGTTCCCGCTTTCCTTGTCAGAACGACGGCAATGATGACCCCGCACCACAACACGGCGCCGATGATTGCGGTACGAGATGACATTCCGCGGCGTCGTCGGTGAGCATTAAATGGCATGGTTCGCACGAGTTCCGCTCCGTATGACCAAACTGGGATTGGTTCACTTAAGATTCTATGGAGCCCGGACGGAATGTCAGTGGATTTTGGCACGCTTCGAATTCTGTCTTTGCATCGGGATTCTGATTCTCGACGCTGCGGCGGCGGCGCACGTTGCTGCGCGAATTGATCGGGGCATCCGGATTCGGTTGTCCGTTCACCCATCAACCTGAAGTTGGTGCCGATTTCGAGGCGTTTCTGATGAGAAAGTCGAGATTCACTCTAACCGCAGTGGGTTTCCATCAGTACTCTGGCCCGTTGCGAATGCGGTGTTGGTGATGTCGAGGTCTGGAAAGCAGTGCCATGGGAATTCCACGAGTAGCCATTGTCGGACGTCCAAACGTCGGCAAGAGTTCGCTGCTGAACTGGATGTCGGGGAAGCTGATTTCTGTGGTGGATCCGACAGCCGGTGTCACTCGTGACCGCGTAACGTGGGTGATGCACGAGCAAGATCGCTATTTTGAGCTGGTCGACACCGGCGGCATCGGGATCGTCGACAGCGATGATCTGTCGGAGGATATCGAACGTCACATTCAGATGGGACTCGACGACTGTGACCTGTTGTTGTTCGTAGTGGATGCTCAGGCCGGAATCACGCCGCTTGATCTGGAAGTTGCCGAACGGCTGCGTCACGCTCAAAAGCCGATGTTGATGGTTGTCAATAAGTGCGATTCGACTCGGTTGGACGTGGAGGCTCAGAATTTTCTGCAACTGGCCAGTCTGCCTCAGATTATCACCAGCGTGAAAGGTAACCGAAACCGCCCGGAACTCATCAAAGCCATCGTGCAGAGTCTTCCGGAAGCAGAGGATGCGGAGCAGACGGAAGGTGAGGGGCTACTGGTTCAGCCCGAACTCAAACTGGCGATCGTAGGCCGGCGCAACGTGGGCAAGAGTACGTTTATCAATCAACTCGCCGAAACGGAACGAGTCATCGTGAGCGAGGTTGCCGGCACAACTCGTGACAGCATCGACATTCGATTCGACGTCGACGGCAGGACACTCGTAGCCATCGATACCCCGGGAGTTCGCAAACGAAAAAGTCTCGCGAACAATATCGAGTTCTACGGTCTTGTCCGAGCACAACGCAGCATTCGTCGGGCGGACATCGTGTTGATGTTCTTCGATGCGACGGAAACGATTTCCAAGGTCGACAAGCAGCTGGTCGAGGAGATCGTCCGACACAACAAGCCGTGCATCTTTGTTGTGAATAAATGGGACCTCGCCCAGAACGCGGATATGACGATCGAAGCCTGGAGTCAGTATCTGACACAAACGTTTGCGTCAATGCGGCATGTCCCAGTCGCCGTACTCACGGCAAAGGATGGGCGCAATATTCGGAAACTCGTCAACCTGACACAGGTTATCTACAAGCAGGCGCAGCAACGGATTAGTACAGGAAAACTGAATCGAGCACTTAAAGCGGCCGTTGAAAACAACCCTCCGCCGCACAGGAAAAACCGCCGTCCCAAAATCTACTACGGTACACAGGTGGCTGCGGCTCCTCCAACAATCGTCATCAAATGTAACGAGCCTCGATTGTTTGATGAGTCGTGGAAACGGTATCTGCTGGGATTTCTCCGTGAGGTGACCCCGTTCCAGGAGGTTCCCATTCGACTGATTATGCGATCTCACGAAGACGACGCAGCTGGGATTCGAATCGAAGACCTGGAACTCCGGAATGAGGTCGATGTGTCAGACGAGGATGTGGCTGAGTCCGACGTTTCGATCCCGGCCTCCGGTGAATAGCAGGCGAATCAGAGGCAGTCGGTAGCTATTATGTCGAAGGAACCGCAGTCCGAACTCGTTCCCCTGGTGCCCCCGCCGGACTCACGTCGCCCTTTGCTTTCTGTGCCGGAAAGTGAGTTGCTCGCCTGGCTTGCCGCAATGGGGCAGAAGAAGTTCCGGAGTCGACAGGTTCAGCAGTGGATGGTCAGGCGACGGGTACAGTCTTTTGATGAGATGTCGGATCTGCCTCAGACACTGCGGACTCAGTTGGATGCCGAGTTTCTGTTCTCGTCACTCACTCATGTCGGCCATCAGGTGGCGTCAGATCGCACCGAGAAACTTCTGTTGAAGTTGTCGGACGGAGAACTCGTCGAAAGCGTCCTGATGAGAGATCCCGGTCGCCGCACGGTGTGTATCAGCACTCAGGTGGGTTGTGCGATGGGATGTGTGTTTTGTGCCAGTGGACTTCTTGGCGTGAAACGCGATCTGACTGCCACTGAAATCTTTGAACAGGTTCTTGCACTCCATCGACTCATGGCTGACGACGAACAGATCACGAACGTTGTTGTGATGGGGATCGGAGAGCCCCTGGCCAACTATCGAAACCTGATGTCAGCACTGGATTTTTTGACGGATGAGTTCGGTCTGGGGGCACGACGAATCACGGTGTCCACGGTTGGGCTGCCGAAGCAGATCCGAAATTTCGCTGATAGCGGGAAACAGTTCAACCTGGCCGTTTCTCTTCACGCACCGAATGACGAGCTGCGATCCAGGATTGTTCCGGTCAATGAGGGAACCGGAATCCGTGAAATTCTATCGGCGGCTGATGCGTATTTTGAAAAGACCGGAAGGCGGATCTCTTACGAGTATGTTCTGCTTTCAGGCATCAACGATCAGCCAGAACATGCAGATGAACTCGTGCGATTGCTGCGAGGCCGGAACGCACATGTCAATCTGATTCCAATGAACGGAGTCACAGAACTCACATTGTCTGCACCCGATTCGCCAATGACGGCGCGGTTCAGCGGCATTCTGGAACGGCGTGGCATCCCGGTCACGGTTCGCCAGCGCAAAGGAGCCGACATCGACGCAGCCTGCGGTCAGCTTCGACTCAATCGTAGTGAAGCAAAATGACCTACGCCTCGACGGGGACCGGTGCAAGTCCAATGCCGGAATAGTGGAATCCGCGAGCTGCCATTTTGCGGCGGTCGTACAGGTTACGACCGTCGAAGATCACCGGATTGCGGAGTTTGATTTTGATGTAATCAAAGTCCGGATTTCGGTATTCATTCCATTCCGTCACGATAGCCAGAGCGTCCGCGTCCATGCATGCATCGTAGTGGTGTTCGTGATAGGTGATGCTGTCGCCCATGATCTCCCTGACGTTGTCCATTGCAACGGGATCACTCACCTGTACCTTTGCTCCTGCGTCCAGTAACTGCTGAATCAGGACGAGCGATGGAGCTTCTCGGATGTCATCCGTGCGTGGCTTGAACGCCAGTCCCCAGATCGCGATGGTCTTGCCGTTGAGGTCTCCGTCGAAATGATCTTTCAACTTGCCGAACATCACCTCTTTCTGGCGGTTGTTGATTTCGTCTACCGTCTTCAGAATCTGCGCGTCCAGGCCGTTCTCGGCAGCGACCGAATGCAGGGCACGCACATCTTTCGGAAAGCACGAACCGCCGTATCCGACGCCGGGGAACAGGAACGAGAATCCGATCCGTGCGTCGTGTCCGATTCCTTTGCGGACTTCGTTGATGTCTGCACCCACGCGTTCACAGATGTTGGCCATCTCGTTAATGAAGCTGATCTTGGTCGCCAACATGCAGTTTGCTGCGTACTTAATCATCTCAGCGCTCTCGATACCGACGCTGATGTATGGCTTTTCAGTCCGCAGGAATGACTTATAGATGTCGTAGAGCGTGTCTGATGCTTCTTCTTCGTCGACTCCAACGACAACGCGATCCGGCTTAGTAAAGTCCTCAATCGCTGCCCCTTCCTTGAGAAACTCCGGATTAGACGCGGAATAGAACTTCGTGTCGGTTTTCGCTTTGATCCAGCTTCGTACGCGCCGATTCGTTCCAACGGGAACCGTACTCTTGCAGATCACAATCGCACCGGGTTTCAGATGCGGAGCCATCTGTTCCGCCGAACTCTGGACGTACTTGAGATCAGCCGCTCCGGATTCGTCCTGTGGAGTTCCCACACAGATAAAGATGCACCTGGCGTCATAAATCGCTTCTGCATAGTCGGTGGTAAACGCCAGACGTCCGGAAGCTGTGTTGCGACGGACGAGTTCTTCCAGCCCGGGTTCGTAAATGGGGAGTTCGCCGTTCTGAAGTCCCTTGATCTTTCGCGCGTCGACATCCAGGCAAGTGACGTCATTGCCACTTTCGGCGAAACATGTTCCTGTCACGAGCCCAACATAGCCCGTTCCAATCATCGTGATCTTCATCGTGTTACTCGTTCAACTAGCGATTAATCGTCTTGTATCGGTCGGTGTTGTTTCTTGTTGTGAATGGACGGACTATTAGATGGCAAACCGTTTCCCTTAACATTGCTTTCGAGAGTTGTATCAATCTGGCGGACCATTGCCAGAAGCCGGTCTTCGTCAATGAGATCACGAGGGGTGGCAGGCACTTCTGGTTGTCGGCCACCAGCTGCGATAAAGCGGTCAACAAGGTGCACAGGCCGCTGCCGAACCTGGTCATAGATTCGAATGACATATTCTCCGAGTACGCTGATTCCCATCGCATTGAGCGCTCCGAAGAACGACGCTGTGATGATCACCGAAGCCCAACCTGGGATGGCCAATCCGGTGACAATCTTGTGGTACAGCACAAAGCCCACAGATCCGGCGCAAACGGTGGCGGACAGTGCTGCGATGATGGAGAACAGAGTCAGTGGGAATGCCGAGAAGGAAAAGATCGCGGTCTTTGCAAGTCGAAACAGTCCCGAGAGGGAGACTCGAGCTTTGTCGTCGTATCGAGCGTCTCGTTCGACAGGGATTCCCGCTTGACGAAAACCGACCCAGCTGCGGAGGCCTGGAAGAAACCGGTCATGCTCCGGGAGCTTCAGGAGCGTGTCGACGACCCGTCGATCAAGCAAACCGAAATTGCCGGCATCCTGTGGGATCGTTGTATCTGCGATGGCGTTGAGTACCCGGTAGAAGCTGAAGAACAGGAAACGTTTCCATGCCGCTTCCTTACGGTTGAAGCGTTCTGCATAGACAACGTCGGACCCACGTTGCCATTCTTCCAGAAACGCAGGAATGGCTTCCGGGCTATCCTGCAGATCTGAGTCCATCACGACAACTGCATCGCCACGAGCGTGGCTCAGTCCAGCGTGGACGGCCGCCTGGTGTCCGAAGTTGCGAGATAGATGCACGACGGCGACGGCCGGGATGACACTGGCAACGTCATCCAGAACGGATGCACTTCTGTCCGTCGATCCGTCATTGACGTAGATGATTTCAAATGAATACGACGTCTGCGTCATGACGTCGCAGATACGTTTCGTCAGGCGCCTGATAATCGTGCATTCGTTGAATACCGGCAGGACGATGGAAACCAGTGCAGCAGACGGACGTTCCTGAGTGGTTGACGGAGTCATTTGCGGAGGACTCCTGCCAGTGAAAGTCCTGCCGGGATTCCAGGAACCTCCATGCAGGCTCGTTCGGCGGCTGCGGCGGTCAGCAAAAGACGGTTGGTAATGGGCGACACCTGAGGGAAGTCCGGCTGACTGGCTCGAGGAAACAGCTTCTCCCAACCGCGAACGGCCATCGCCGCCGGCAGAGTGAAGCTGTTCCAGTGATTCAGCCACTGAACGCGGAAACCGCTGTCATTTGCCTCGCGTCGAAATTCGCGAATGGTGTAGCGTCGGAAATGTCCCAGCTGCTCGTCCCATCCGCTAAACAGCCAGGGATATGCCGGGACAGTGACGATGACGGCTCCGTCGTCAGCGAGTGCTTTGTGAACATGTCCCAGGACTTTGACTGGGTCTTCAATGTGTTCGAGGACATCCAGCAACACGACGGCTTTCAGACTGCCGTCATGAACCGGCCATGCATCCTCCAGATCGTGGACACGGACATCTTCAATGCCGCGTTGGCGCACGTGTTCCACGGATTCAGGCATCAGATCGAAGCCAGTGACGTCATATCCGAGTCGACTGAATTCGACGAGGTTGCGGCCGGAGCCAATTCCACCTTCGACCAGACGACCCGGCGCAGGTGCGAAACGACTCAGCAATCGCAGGACAAGCTTTCGCTTGGCGATATGCCACCAATAGTTGTCTTCAAGCTCAACGAGCTGAGTGAGATGACTGGGATCCATGGGGAGTTTCACCACAGGACGTTGGGGATCAGGCTCGTCAAACCTGCCATACGCATTCCTGGTCCGCTGAAATGAGCGAGCGAATGATGACGCACAACAGGGATTCTTAGGCGTCTTTGACGGTCGTAGGATTCATGTTGATTCTTAGCAACATGCCACAAAGTCGTTACAGCACGAATCTCGGTACCAGGGCCAGTTGACTCCAGGGAATTGCGAAGGGAGCCACTGTCTGAGAGCGTCATCACAGTGAATCTGTTCCAGGTTTCATTTGTTGCGTCTCGCTCAGAACATCAGCAAGCCGGTTCCATGACTGTGTCGAATTCAAACCTGGACCACTGCTCGGAGTCGGATTCGATCCTGCGCCCGCGGAACGTTTGGTTGATTCTGGTCGCGTGGCTGACTCTTGCCGGACCACTTTTTGTTTGCATGCCGCTTAACTCGGATACGGCACTCTACGACGTTCAGGCGCGTCTCGTTCTGGATGGCGGAGTTGCTTACAGGGACATTGTCGAACCAAATTTGCCAGGTGCGCTGTGGGCTCACATCGGAATTCGATCAGCTCTGGGTTGGTCAAGTGAAGCAATACGTGCGGTGGACCTTGTCGTACTGCTGGCGGTCCTGGGGTTGTGGGGTAGCTTCAACAGGAACTGGCGCAACGTGCTGCCCAATACCGTCTGTGTTGGAACGTTCTTCTATCTGACACGAAACGAATGGTGTCACGCTCAGCGAGACATGTGGATGCTGCTGCCGGCCGGACTGGCCATGCTTCTGCGTTTGAAGCGTTCGCAACCGGTCACACACCTGGTAGTCCTGGAAGGACTCTGCTGGGCATGTGCATTCTGGATCAAGCCTCACATTGCCATTCCTGGTGCCGCCGCGATTCTGATGGATCTCTGGTGGCGAGAATCCGCTGGTCGTCCTGCACTCAAGGAAATCGGACTGATCGTTGTGGGCGGACTAGCGGCCGGAACTCCTGGAGTTGTGTGGCTTCTATCGACCGGAGCATGGGACCACTTCTGGAACATGATGCTCGAATGGAACCCGGAGTATATTGCTGCTGCCAGCAGCCGAATGTCAGTCATTCGATGGGAATTGATGGCTCAGCGTTTCGCCCCGTGGCCGTGGTTACATCTGGTCGGATTGCCGATTGCCGCGGCAACGATCACGTCAGCGATTCGCGGTCGTGATACATCCAGTCGACCGCGTGTCATTGTTTGTTCTTGTTACGTGGCGTGGCTTACTCAATCATTCCTGCTGCAGCATGCTCTGGACTACATCCATGTGCCCGGCATTCTACTGGCCATTGTTGTCGTGGCGGCTCATCCGTGGCGTCTCCCTGTTGGGATTCGTCAGTCTGTGGTCGGTGGCTTCGTGGCCTGTGGAATCCTTTGTACTCCGTTCTTTCAACTGGAGCGGATCGTTCAATGGCCGGTGGCCATCTCGAACGGAAGTACGTCTGCGGTTCGCTCTGTTCTGGCTCACGGCAACATGCCTCAATGGAACAGTCTCCGCGAAGTCATCGACAAACTGAAGGAACTTCAGGCACGGGATGGCGAAGTGACATGTCTCAATGTTCACAGCGTGCATGTCTACAATGAACTCGGAATTCATCCGGCGACGCGATACTGGAGCGTCAATATCCTGCAGGAACTGTTTCCTCAGCGCGCAGAAGCGATCACATACGATGTGATGACAAGCGGTCATCGGTTCGTCGTTGTGGAAGAATCGGAGTCGGAGCTGACGGATGTCTCACAGCATCAGGCCTGGATGAACGAATTGAAACCGATCTTTCGTACGGGAAGCTATCAGCTACTGCTCGTTCCGGCTGATCAGGTTGCCCAGCGGGATCACGCCACAAAATAGAAACGGGCAAGGGCAGCATCTGGAAGGATGCTGCCCTTGTGGCGGTTTGAATTGGGTGTTCCAAAGACCTATTTGTCTGGCGACTCTTTCCCCAGAATGATGATGCCACCGAAGCCACCACCACCGCTGCTCGGGTTAAGGATGTAGTCTGCGTCCAGTGCTTTCTGGATCCTCTTCTTTGCCTGGGCAAGGTGAGCAGCGGTATATGGATCATGACGATCGGCTCCCGAGTTCTGTGCAGCATTGATTCGATCAAGGACCGTGGTGAGCTGCGATGCACTCAGCATGGAGATCGCTCTGGCCGCTGCGCTGCTGCCGTTTCCTGGCAACGTCAAATCGATCAGTCGCTCCAGATGCTCCCGCTGCAGGTTGCGTCGCAGGCTGGAAATCAGGGGCTTGCGAGCGGAGTATTCCCCACCGGCTTCTGATGTCAGTTCTGACCAGACTGCATCGGAAATCGTCTTCAGCAATTCCGGCAGTGTGAGTGCATCTTCACCCTCCGGCAGACGCAGTTCATTATCGTAAACCCACTTGAGCGTTGTTGGATTCATCAGCATCGTCAGCGCGGTGGACTGAATTCCGATCACTCGATCGTGGATTGGCCAGGTGCTCTCCTGAAAAAAGCTTCGGGAATCATCGAGCCATTTGTCTCGTCCCATTGCCGTGACAAGTTCCGGAGTCAGTCCAAATGCTTCATCGTCGAAGGCATTGTCGACCACGAACTTCAGTGCCTGTCGTTGCTGTTCAGCCGGAACAACTTCCACGGGCATACGTCCGTTCGGGTCACCCTTCTTGTCTCGATGAACGAAGGCTCCTCCAACCCAGTTGGCCATCATGGAAATCGCTCGTGTCTGCAGAGACAGAGTGAGTTCGTAGCCGTAGCGAATCCGGTCCCAGCTGTCACCATCTTTAATGAAGTCAGACAGAAGCCGTGCACGATGATGATTCGTCAAACGAATCTGATTCTGAGCGAAGTCCAGGGGGTCCTTGCTGAAGTCATACCGTCGAGCCAGCGGGTCCGGGCCGTAGGTGTCCTCGTCCGTTGCAAAGACGAGTTCAGGTTCAGCGACTCTTTCCAGAACCTTCTTCGTATCGCCGAACGTATAGCCGTATTCAATGGCCCATTCGTCGTATGGTCCAATTCCGGACATACAGTAGTCACCCTGAGTTTCACCGGATTCGAAGTTGATGTTCACTCCCAGGTAGTCCATGACCGATCCGGCCAGCTGTTTCTTTCCTTTGATCTTGTCGCTGTTGATGTCGGCCAGTGAATGGATGCTGGACGCTTTGAAATTGTGCCGAAGCCCGAGTGTGTGTCCAACTTCATGAGCGACGAGGTGAGCGATCAGTGGGCCAACGAACTCTTCCGGCATTCCGTCGAGAAGTTGTTCCTTCTCTTTCTTTGCATCCTCTTCGTCTTCCTTCTCGGCATCCTTGTCTTCCTCATCCCCGTCCTTCTTCTTCTTCTTCTTCTTCTTCTTCTTAGCCTTGCCCTTGTCTTTTTTTGCTTCATCCGCAAGGAGTCCAAGCGTCATACGTGTCAGTGCCAGGTCGAAGGACATACCCTCGGCTGCCATACACATGCCATTGACCTGACTGGTTCGCCCGATCAGTCCGTCGAACTCATCATCCCCGATGAACTGAGAATCTACAGACCCTGCGGGATGGCCAGCGTACGGCTTTTGACTGGTGCGTTGAATTTGTGCAGCGATGGCGTCTCGCTGAGCTGGCGGCGCCAGGCGAATTCGAGGATCCCATTCCGGGTTTCTTGCCAGCCAGGAAAGTGTTTCCGGTCCGAAACCTTCCATTGCAACCTGGGGCAGCAGCTCGCTGAACTGTTTCTGGTAATGGCGAATCCAGCCGTCAGTCAGAATGATATCGGCGTCAAGAATCTGTCCTGTCATTGGGTTGACTCGGCTGGGCCCAATCGCCGTGCCGATGTCGTTATTCAGCCAGCGGACAAAGTTGTAATTCACATCTTCCGGATCTTTATCCATATGAGCGTCTGAAACACGATCCTGATAGTAGACCTCAATGGCGTCCGCGATGCCCACCTTTTCGAAGGCTCGGTTCCACGCGAGAACGCCTTCGCGGACCCAGCGGCGATAACGGACTGGAGTTGTATGCTCGATGAAAAAGACAATTGGCTTCTTCGGAGGACTCAGCTTGAGTTTTGGGTCCGCCTTTTCAACTTGCCAGCGATTGATGTAGCGAACGCGGGTTTCCCGGTCGTTGTACTTAGCGAGATCCTTGTAGCTGGTGGTAAAGAAGCCGACACGCTGATCTGCAACGCGAGGTTTGTAACCGGTGCTTGAGGGGATCTCACTGATTGAGTAGTGCAGGCGACGCAACTTTCCGGAATTCGATCCCGTACCGCTGAGGCTCATTCTGACACCACCGAAGCCGTCTGTTGGAACCTCAAACGCAACTTCGATGTTGTTCTCGAATGCCTTCTTGGTCGTTACGCTGAACAGTCCGTATCGCACGGCCGTTGGTGAAGAGCGTCCGGACGAACCGAAGAATGTACTTGCCTTGCCAACAAGCAGTGCATCCAGGTCGATCAGTGGCCCGCCGCCTGGTCCCATTGTTACGATGGGAATATCAAGCAACACTCGGTCCGTGAATAATCGTTTCACTGACGACTCTGCTTCTTTGTCGCTGGTGGCTCTAACACTAATGTTCGGCTGAATCAGTGCAAGTCGCTTGTCGTACCGACGCCAGTATACGTAAAAGTCGTTGCCCTGCAGACCCGCATAGGTGTCACCGCTGGCGAGCGTGACGGCGATGAAGTACTTCTTGCTTGCGAAGGAGCTGGGGAGTTCGGCAAACATCTGGCCGTCCGACTTACGCGCGTAGAGCGTATACATCGGTTTGATGTTTGCTTTGGTGACAACCTTCTCGAATCCCTTGAGTACCTCAGCGTGCGGAGGAAACTCTGACTTGTTTGCTGCCGTCTGAGCAAGTGACTGATCGGACAAACCGATGATCGCAACAGCGATGGTGCAGAGAATACGACTGAAATGCATCGCGGACCTCTCAAGGCGAAATTGACAGACACCACAATCCATCGAGCATTGGCATTGGGGCAACTGGGGAGTGATGGTTGGAATGGGGACAGGGGAACCTGCTGTATCCAGTGACGAAGCCTTAACTCTTGATTCTACCCGCTAAAGGCTAAAGGAGAAGCTGGGAGAGAGAGGAATTAAGGGGGGTGGATGGTCATCCGGGCGAAAAGGTTCGTTGTTCCTCACTGTCCCCGGTTTCGATGTGAGTGTCATCTCCCAACTTGTTGCCACATGCTTACTCAATCGTGCGTATTTTGACCGAGTCGATTGTGCTATGCCGTGAAGTCAACTGAATCGTGACTTGCTGAAATATCACCAAGTGTCGCCTGTTCGCTATCAATTGCCGTCTGTGTGAACACCTTTCTATTTCGTTCGAGTACGGGTGAATGCCAAAGTGGCATTTCATGCCTTGGTGTACAGGGTGCCAATATGGCTTTTTGATTGTCTTCGTTGGATTGCAGGGTGGTTTTGTAACCCCTTGTATTTCAATGAATTGCAGTCTGGTCTGTGAATTTGGCATGAAATATGCCTGCTCTGGGACATGAGAATCAGGCTGTTCAGTGGTCAGCCTGACAGTTGACTTTCAACCTCGCTTTCAGGAGATATCGTATGAACTGTTCAACACGTCAGTCCGCTCTGGCCAATCCATTTGCTGTGGCTCACCGCGTCCTCGAACGAAGTCACCGACCGACGCAGTCTGGTCCGGGGGCACTCAGTGTGATCGAAGCGGAGACTGGCGTACGTTTTGAATTCGACGTGCCAGGCTTTGGTTCCGATGACATAACGATTGATGTTGAGGATGGGCTTCTTGTCGTCACCGGCCTGCAAAAGGATCGCGACGACAAGGGGACTGAAGTTTACAGCGAACGGCGCGTCGGGGAATTTCGGCGGGTTCTTCGACTGGACAGAAAGCTCGACCCGTCAACGATCGAAGCTGATCTGAAGGACGGTGTGCTTCAGATCAGCGTATCGCGACGCCCGGAAGCCGAACGTCGCAGCATTTCAATTCGCCGTCCTGTCAGCGATGCATAGGTGACTCGGCCCATACAGCTGACTCAAACGAAGCCGAACTATTCCTTAGGTCACAAGGAGATTCATATGAACCTTAGTCAGTTTGAAAATACTTTTTCACTCTTCAATGAGTTCGTCAATGAGGTGCTGCCCGACACAGACCGGCAATGGCGTCCTGCCCTGTCAATTCATGACGAACAGGATCGGTTCGTAATCGCCTGCGAGTTGCCGGGCGTCAATGTGGACGACCTGCATCTGGATGTTCACGATGGTGTCCTTGAGATCTCCGGCGAACGTACGCCGCCGGTGACGTCGGATGAAGTCACGGTTCGCGCGAACGAACGAGCTTCCGGTAAGTTTCGTCGTCGTGTACGACTGGATGATGCCGTCAACAAGGAGGCGATTGAAGCCGACTACCGAGACGGTGTGTTGTACGTGACGGCTCCTCGCATGGAAGAAACGATGCCGCGTCGCATTGACGTGCGAACTCACTCAACGGGGTGATGTGACATGGATGATTCCCCATGGCCGGGAGGAAGACGGGTTGTTGGCAAATGACCCGTCTGACTCCTCTCCGTGAGTCATCCCGTGCGCGGGCCACCAATCACTGCCGGCCATCCTTGTCTCGATGGTGGCGTCGTTCCTGTGCCACTCGATAGACTTCCAGGTATCGCTGGGAACTGCGTTTCCATGACCAGTCGGCTTCCATACCGGTCTTCATGATCTGCTGCCACACAGATCTCTGTCGGTATGTCGCAACAGTTCTTTCAATTGTCTCCGCCAGCTGGTCGCTCCGATAGTCAGAGAACAAGAATCCAGTTGCCGTCCCGTCGGCGAGTGTTTCATGGTTGGTGTCGACGACGGAATCCGCCAGGCCGCCCACCTTACGGACAACTGGCACGGTCCCGTATCTCAAACTGTACATCTGATTGAGGCCGCAGGGCTCAAACCGGCTTGGCATCAGGAAGACATCGGAACCGGCCTCAATCTGGTGCGCCAGCCCATCGTCGAAGCCAATGCAAACGGCGACTTGTGACGGGTGCTGTTCTGCCAGATAGCGAAGGCCGTCTTCGTAGCCAGGATCGCCGGTTCCAAGGATCACGATCTGCAGATCCTGAAACAGAATTCGTTCGGCGGCCTCAATAATCAGGTCGAACCCTTTTTGGTCAGAAATTCGTGACACCATTCCGAACAACGGAACTTCACTCCGCGTTGGCAATCCCATCTGAATCTGCAGGAACTCCTTGCACCATGACTTCCCCGGTTGAGGTTCATTCGATGAGAAGTGAGCTTCCAGGTGAGGATCCGTTTCCGGATTCCAGATATCCTGATCGATGCCATTCAGGATTCCGGTCAGGTCGGATCGGCGGTGCCTCAGAAGTCCGTCCAGTCCGCAACCACCTTCAACCGTGCAGATTTCAGATGCGTAGGTTGGGCTCACCGTGGTGACCTGATCGGCGAATGCGATGCCTGTCTTCAGCAGATTGAGCTGGCCGTGGTGTTCCATGTGATGCATGGAGAAGTAGCGCCATTCCATGCCGGTCAGTGCCAGATCATCGTGCCAGAATGCTCCCTGAAACGCCATGTTGTGGATGGTGACAACAGACGCCGCATTCTCGAAGCCTGGTCGACCGACGTATTGGGAATGCAACAAAGCCGGGATGAGTGATGTTTGCCAGTCGTTGCAGTGCAGGATATCCGGACGCAGCACCATCTGTCGGCAGATTTCCATCACTGCCCGGCTGAAGAAACAGTAACGTTCACAGTTGTCAGCGTACCCGCTGCCATTTTCCATGTAGAGTTGCGGACGATTGAAGTAGCGGTCCTGAGCGACGAACATGACCTTGACATGAGTGTCAGGCAGCTGAGCCCAATGAACCGCACCTGCGACCGATTCACCGTTCATGTTGACCTGGAACCGGACGCCTGTGTCTGTCACGTCCGGCAGTTGAGCGGCCCGGGCCTGACGCAGGCTGATGTAATCCGGAAGAATGATCGTCACGTCGTGGCCATCCGCGTCCAGCGCAACGGCAAGTGCGGTTGCGACGTCTGCCAACCCTCCTGTCTTGAACCACGGTACCGCTTCTGACGCTGCGATCACAACTCGCAGTCGATTGGACGAAATCATGAGGGGTCATATCCCAGATTGGGGGCCAGCCAGCGTTCCATTTCGTTCGTCGTCATCTGCATTCTGCCGGCGTAATCCTCGACCTGGTCTTTTGTGATTCGGTCGACACTAAAGTATCGGCTTTCCGGGTGTGAAAAGTAGAGTCCGCTCACGGAAGCGGCCGGCCACATCGCGAAGGACTCCGTCAGTTGCATACCAATTGCTTCTTCGGTGTTGAGAAGCTGCCATAAACGGCCTTTTGGTAGGTGATCCGGGCAGGCCGGATAGCCGAACGCTGGTCTGATTCCTCGGTATTTTTCATCGATCAGTTCTTCATTGGTCAGTTCTTCAGAACGGCCATAGCCCCATTCGTGGCGGGCCTTTCGGTGCAGGTACTCTGCGAATGCCTCGGCGAGTCGATCTGCCAGAGCCTTAATCATGATGGCTCGATAGTCGTCGCCGTCGGCTTCCGCCGCCGCCGCAAGTTTGTCACAGCCGTGTCCCGTCGTGACCGCGAACGCCCCGATGTGGTCCGGGTGCTCATTGTTGTTCTTCACTGGAGCCGCGTAGTCGGCGAGTGAGCGAAAGACTGTTTGCCCCTTGCGTTCCCACTGCTGTCGCAGCATGGGGAACCTCATGAGTTCGTCTGAACGTGAATCATCGGTCCACAGGATGATGTCGTCACCGTCCGAGTTGGCCGGCCAGAATCCGTAGACGCCTTTAGCTGTCAGACTCTTGTCCTTCAGAATCAGATTGAGTTCCTTCTGACCGTCATCGAACAGTTTCCGGGCTTCATCGCCAATGACCTCATCGTCAAAGATCCGAGGATACTTACCGATCAATTGCCACGATGAAAAGAACGGAGACCAGTCGATGAACGGAACGAGTTTGTCGAGTGGCAGATCTTCGATGATTCGAGTGCCGGTGAAATTCGGCTGAGGAAATTCGGTGGCAGACCAGTCCGGAGTGAAACGGCGAGTAAGCGCCTCGTGGTACGGCACGAGTGTCGCCTTCTGTCGTTGGTCAAATGCGGTTCGAGCTTTCTCCTGCTCTTCAAGATTCTTGTTGATGAACGCAGGTTTCGACTCGGGATCCAGCAGCGATTCCACGACACCGACCGACAGAGATGCATCGCCCACATGAACAACTGGTTGGTCGTAGGCCGGAGCAATCCTGACGGCGGTATGCTTGGCACTCGTCGTTGCACCGCCTACCAGCAAAGGTACTTCCCAGCCTTCTTCTTTCATACGGCGGGCGACGACGATCATTTCTTCGAGCGAGGGTGTGATGAGGCCGCTTAGTCCGATGATGTCGGCGTTGCACTTGCGAGCTTCTTCCAGGATTGTCTCACAGGACACCATCACTCCCAGGTCAATCACCTTGAAGTTGTTGCATCGAAGGACGACGGCCACGATGTTTTTTCCGATATCGTGGACATCACCTTTGACCGTCGCGATCAGAAACGTCCCGCGACTGCTGTCTTCCTGTTCTGTGTCGCCTGCTTCGAGTCCGGCGGCTTCCACAATTGCGACAGCGTCGTCACGCGTGCCCGTAAACAGTCCGGTCTCGCTGAACTGTTCGCGTTGGGGGTCAAGTGCCTTTTCGGCTTCCATGAACGGTTCCAGCCAGGCCACCGACTTCTTCATCACGCGAGCCGACTTAACGACCTGCGGCAGAAACATCTTTCCGGCACCGAACAGTTCACCAACGACGTTCATTCCGTCCATCAGTGGTCCCTGGATGACATCCAGCGGCCGCCCATACTTCAGGCGAGCTTCCTCGGTGTCTTCATCAATGTGGTCCAGGATTCCCTTCAATAGTCCGTGTTGCAGCCGCGCTTCGACGGTGCCGTTGCGCCATTCGTTGGTCTTTCTGACGCCGCCTGTTTTCTCTTTGACCGTCTCGGCATAGTCGATGAGGCGTTCGGTCGCGTCAGGGCGGCGGTTAAGCAGCACGTCTTCGATGTAGACCAGCAGTTCGGGATCGATTTCGTCGTAGACTTCCAGTTGAGTCGGATTGACGATGCCCATGTCCAGACCTGCATCGATCGCGTGATACAGGAACGCCGCGTTCATCGCTTCACGAACGGTGTTGTTACCTCGGAAGGAGAAGCTGATGTTGCTGACTCCACCGGATGTCTTCGCTCCCGGGCATTCTCGCTTGATGTCGCGGACGGCTTCGATGAAGTCGACGGCGTAGTTGGCGTGTTCCTCCATTCCCGTGCCAACCGTCAGGATATTCGGGTCAAAGATGATATCCGTCGGCGGGAAACCCGCTTCTTCGGTCAGCAGCGTGAAGGCTCGTTTGCAGATGCGAACTTTGTCTTCGCGTTCAACGGCCTGCCCTTCTTCGTCGAAGGCCATCACGATCGTGGCGGCTCCGTAGCGACGAATCAGACGAGCCTTTCTGAGAAACTCTTCTTCACCTTCCTTCAGGCTGATGCTGTTGACAATCGCCTTGCCATGTACGCACTTGAGACCGGCTTCGATGACGCTCCAGTCGCTGCTGTCGATCATGATCGGCACGCGCACGTTGTCGTCATGCAGCAGCCACAGAAACTTCTCCATGCACCGCGGGCCGTCAAGCAGACCTTCGTCCATGTTGACGTCGATTACCTGTGCTCCACCTTCCACTTGATCTGCGGCAACGCTGAGTGCTTCTTCGTAAGCTTCTTCGCGGATCAACCGCAGGAACTTTCGCGAACCGGTAACATTAGTTCGTTCACCGACGTTCATGAAGTTGGTTTCGGGACGCAACGCAACGTAATCGAAGCCACTGTAAGTTGACCAGCCATTGCCCTCTGACGGCTTCCTCGGAGGAATGTTTTTCACCGCGTCCGATGCCATGCGGATGAATTCCGGCGTCGTCCCGCAGCAGCCGCCGAGCACATTCACCATGCCGGCCATCGCCATGCCATGCACGATCCCTGTGAACTCACCCGGAGTATTGTCGAAGCCGCCCATTCCGTCGGGCATCCCCGCGTTCGGATAGCATGTTACATACTTCGTCGACATGTCGGACAGCGTTTGCAGGTAGGGCCTCATCTGTCCGGGGCCGAGTCCACAATTGAAGCCGATGCTCAGCGATGGGAAATGTTCCAATGCTGTGTAGAACGCTTCGACGGTCTGCCCCTGCAGGGTTGCTCCGCCCTGGAAGACTGTCCCTGAGATCATCACAGGAACTTCGATGTCTCGCTCCTGGAACACACTGGAAATCGCGAACAGGCACGACTTCATGTTGAGCGTATCGAAACTTGTTTCCGGTAGTAGCAGGTCAACTCCGCCGTCGAGTAGCCCGCGCACCTGTTCGGCGTAACTTTCAACCATCTCGTCGAACAGAACTTTGCGCACTCCCTTTTCGTCGGCGTTGTAAGCAAGAGTGACATTCGTGGGACCAACTGACCCTGCAACGTACCTCGGGCGTCCATCCTTTCGTGTGAATTCATCAGCAGCAGACCGAGCAAGCTCTGCGCCGGTCTGGTTGATTTCGTGGACCAGATGTGACAGTTCGAACTCGCTCATTCCAATGATCGACGCGTTGAACGTATCGGTCTCGATGATATCAGCACCGGCGTCAAGATACTGGCAGTGGATGCCTCGAATGAGATCCGGCTGAGTCAGCACCAGCAGGTCAGTCGCGTTCCGTACGTCGATCTGGTGATCTTTGAACCGTTCGCCACGGTATCCTTCTTCCGTCGGATTATTCGACATGATCAACGCACCCATCGAGCCGTCGATGATGAGGATACGTTCGTCGAGAAGTTCGCGAATGTCGGGGCGGTTTGTCATGGAATGGGGGCTACGAATCAGGGCTGGTGATGCAGGACGCAGATTGTAGAGATGGCCGGACTTCCGGAGAACATTGGACGATCGTTTCGCCGAAAAATGGAACCAACCGTCGGACGTCGTTGTCCTGAACGGTTCCTGATTGCTGGAAACCAGTTTGAAGATCGTTCAGGTCACTGGCGGCAATGCCGGGGGTTGCTCAATTCGATACGATGCCCGCCAGTTCCTCTGCAACCCAAACCCAACATCCCCCGTTCGCTCTCGAACGAAGACTCCGCCATGCGATTCGAAACCAAATCCGTTCATACGGGCGTCCACAAGGACAGCCAGTACAACAGCGTGATCACGCCGATCTACGCATCTTCGACTTTCTATTGGGATAACCTGGAAGACTCCTGTGGTTACGACTACACGAGGTCCGGGAATCCGACACGCGATGCCCTGCAGGAGAACCTGGCGGCACTGGAAGGAGGCACCGGATGCGCGGCGACGTGTAGTGGAATGGCGGCTGTCCATTGCGCCATGTCACTCTTCGGGCCTGGCGACCACATTGTTGTCCCGGCCGATGTTTATGGAGGAACCTTTCGTCTCATCAGTCAGTTCCTGACAGAGAAGGGGCTCCAGTTCACGTTTGTAGACATGACGGATCTGCAGGCGGTTCGGGATTCTGTGACTCCTGACACGAAGGGCATGTGGATCGAAACACCCAGCAATCCAATGATGAAGGTCATCGATTTGGCGCGTGTTGTGGAGATCGCGCGTGCCAACAGTGTCTTGACCCTCTGTGACAATACATTCTTGTCACCTTACCTCCAGCGGCCATTCGAGTTTGGTGTCGACGTCGTTGTGCATTCGACCACCAAGTACATCAATGGACATTCGGATGTGGTTGGTGGAGCTGTCATCGCTAAGGATGCCGCACTGTCCGAGCGGCTGAGCTGGATCTGTAACGCCGCCGGCATGACGTGTTCTCCATTCGATGCATGGCTGGTCCTTCGTGGCGTAAAAACTCTCGGCTGCCGAATGGAAGCTCAACAGCGTGGAGCTCAGCAGCTCGCCGAATGGTTGTCTCAACATCCGCTCGTGGAGACAGTCTATTACCCCGGACTGGAATCCCATCCCCAGCACGAACTTGCAAAATCTCAGCAATCCGGATTCGGTGCGATGTTGAGTTTCGACGTCAAAGATGGTCGACCGGTTGCTGAACGCGTGTGTCTCAAGTCGAAACTGTTCGACGTAGGAGTATCGCTGGGCGGTATCGAAAGTCTGATTAGTTTTCCTGTCACGATGAGTCATGCATCAATGTCTCCGGAAGGTCGCGAGGCTGCGGGAATCACGGAGAAGACTGTTCGTGTGTCGGTCGGACTGGAGCATCCGGAGGATCTCATCGCTGACCTGAAACAGGCATTTGAAGTATGAAGTTGCCGGGATTCAGATCGAAAGCAACAACATGCAGACCTTAGTTACAGGTGGTGGCGGATTTCTGGGGCTGTACATGGTGGAGCAGCTTCTTGCAGAGGGATATAAAGTCCGCGTGTTGTGCCGAGGAACGTACGAGGCGCTGCAACGTCCGGGAATCGAGGTTGTCCAGGCCGATGTTCGCAATGCGACTGATGTCGCGGCGGCCTGCAAAGATGTGGAAGCCGTGTTTCATGTGGCTGCGGTGCCTGGCATATGGGGCAAGTGGGACACGTACCATTCCATCAATACCGTCGGTACTGAGAATGTCATTGCAGGATGTCGCCAGTCAGGCGTAGCTCGGTTGATCTACACGAGCTCTCCCAGTGTGGTATTCGATGGCAGCGATCATGTTGACGCGGATGAGTCACTGCCCTACCCCACCGAATGGATGTGTCATTATCCTCATTCGAAAGCACTGGCAGAACAGGCGGTGATTGCTGCCAACTCGGACGGCCTGCGAACTGTGTCATTGCGCCCGCACCTCATCTGGGGCCCGCGCGACAATCACCTGATTCCTCGTCTGCTTCAAAAGGCGAAGTCGGGCCGGCTGCGACGAGTCGGCGACGGTACGAACGTTGTTTCGGTGAGCTATGTGGAGAATACGGCAGCGGCTCACCTGCAGGCCGAAAGATCGTTGCGCGAATCAACACAGGCTGGCGGCAAAGCGTATTTTATCAACGAACCGGATGCAGTGAATCTGTGGGAATGGATTGAACAGCTGCTGGGGCTCGTGGAACTGCCTGCGATTCAGAAATCGATTTCCGCAGGTGCGGCGTATCGCATGGGCCATCTGATGGAGATCCTGTGGAAAGTCCTGCCCGGCGAACCTCCCATGACGCGCTTTGTGGCTGCTCAACTGGCGGGTTCACACAGTTACAACATTCAGGCCGCCCGCAACGATTTCGGCTACGCTCCTACCTGCACGATGGACGAAGGTCTGCTGCGGCTGAAAACGTATCTGCTCGGCGGGTAGTGCATCCAGATCCCTGCGTCATACGGCAAAAGTCTGTTTATTGCAATTGCCTCTAAACGCAGTGCCAATCGGTGACAAGACCGTGTCGAGTGTGAAGATGTACTGGTCGATTCACCTTGTGTGATATGACAGCGACTGATTTCACAGGTCGCGTCACCGACACTTTGGCTGCCTGCCAGCAGATCCTGTGGCCATGCAAGGTGCCGCAGTTCAGGAAGCTGGCTGGTGAATCTCAGGGGGTGACTGGGTGGTTTGGTGGGTTCAGACTACACGAAACTGCTTAAGTTGCGTTACAATTGGTAGACAGCGGGGACAACGGAGAAATGCCCCATGCGATGTTGAGGGACCTGAAGGTTGTCGCTGTTTGACGGTTCCCGATCATCAAGGAGAGTCAGGTGAGATTCAGAACCAGGCAGCAGCCGCGAGGCGTGATTCCAAGAAAGCAGCAGCTTCGCCTGACGCTGATGCTGATGGCACTGGCCGCTGTTCTGCTGGGCAGCCGCATGGTTGGAAAGCCCGAATTCTGGGAGCACATGTTCCCTGAAGAGGGACTTGTCGCCGCCGGCGCCGCAGCTCAGAATGTGGTAAGCCAAACGGTGCATCGCCCGGAACTTACTCGGGGTTCCGCTGCCGTCGCATTGGCTCCTGAACTGCAGGACGTGATTCAGGACAATGTAATGGGAGTCCGCGCTGAGGAATGGAAAGCGTGGGCCTATTCACTTCGACTCGCGGAGGACCTGGTGGATCAGGCGCGGACCGGCGAATCACTCCACCTGCCTTCGGCCAAATACGCGCTCTTGATGGATGCTCCGGAAGACTGCCGAGGCCTCGCGTGGAAAGTTTCCGGCACTTTGCGTCGGATGACAAGAGAGCGAGTCGACAATCAGAAGCTGGGTGAAATGAATGTTGTCGATGCCTGGTTGACGCTGCCGGATTCCGGCGACGGCCTGGTTCATGTTGTTTCCCGTTTCGCCGATGAAGATCTTCCACTGGGGCAGGATTTTGGTGACGACGCTCCGGAAGTCACGCTGACTGGCTACTTCTTCAAGCGAGAAGCTTACGCGTCGGCATCCTCACAAGGTATGAGTATTGCACCGCTGATTCTTTCCGGCGGAATATCGGAAGTAAAACTGCCTGACGTCGTGCAAACGCGATCCGATCAGCTCACACCATGGCTGGGCTGGCTGGCGGTGCTGACCTGTACCGGTCTGGCCCTTGTCATCTGGTCATTCCTCGCGAGTGACGCTGCCAACCGAGGCCAGCGAACTCACGAACTGACCCGCTTGCCTCCCGCACCGTCGTTCGAAGGTGTCGACGCCGAATCGCCCTACGAAACGCTGCAGCAGCTCGAGGCTGCGGCCGAACCATCCGGCTTTGAGCTGGCACACGACGCATACTAATTTGGTCGTGTTTATGCTGTCCTTGATGATCTCGACTTCGGTCTGATCTCCAGTCCTTCGGACCAGCCGGCAGCTGCGACAGAGGCTGATAGGGCGTTCAGTACTTCGACCGCGCGGGATTGGCGGTTGGACGCAACAGACCGGCGATAGCTGCCGACCAATGGTGAGAATGCGATTTTGCAGGATTGCCGGCCCGGGTTGCGTGGCAATCCACCATGTCAACTCACGCCGAACAATCAGTACGATCGATGACGACAGCCTGATCCGGGCAGAAGATTTTTTGAACGATCGTGAAGCCGCATGTTCGCGATGACGAGTGGCACGTTGTTGACTTGTCATGCAGCGCGGTAATGCTTGGTTTGGCCGAATCGAAACACTATGTGAAGCGTGTTCCGCCAGTTGACCGAATCAATATGCAGTTCCCGGATTTGTTTCTGATTCGGATGTCGCCGTCTCCTGTTCTCAATCGGATGTTCATGGGCCGTTCCACAAAAAAGAGGAAATCGCAGCAATGTCAGCTGTCAATCCAGCAACGATTGATTCGGTGGTGCTTTCGTCCACGACATCTCGTTCCAGCTGCGCTATTAGCGCTGGCCGCGTTGTTCTGGCCTCAGATGAAGCAACAACTGCCCGAACTGGAATCCCAACCCGAGTATCAAGTCACGGTCGATCAGATTACGGTGACTCCGCCTCCACGTTGGGTTCCGGAAGATCTGGTGGCCGATGTGCTCCATCGCGTGCGTCTGGATGAACCGCTCTCCCTGCAGGAGTCGACGCTTAGTGAACGGATTGCGGCCGCGTTTGTGACGCATCCCTGGATCCAGAAAGTGCACAGCGTGCGCAAGTCATTTCCAGCCCGCGTGCACGTTGATGTGACCTATCGAAAGCCTGTGGCGATGGTGGAAGGGATCGATGGGTTCTATCCACTGGACGCTGAAGGTTGTGTATTACCGGTGAATTTGAGTCCGTGGGATGTCAGGCGTCTTCCAGTGATCGAGAACGTCAGCAGTGTTCCGCAGGGTGGACAGGGGCAACCATGGGGTGATCCTGTCGTTGCCGAAGCCGCTCAGCTGGCCGATGTGCTGTTTCAACCGGTTGAGGAATCCGGCCGTTCACGATGGGAAACGTGGGGACTGGTCGCCATCGAAGTACCATCTGTTGTCGGGCTGCCCGACGAAGTGAGGGAGCTGCAGTTTCAGTTTCGTACGGTAGGGGGATCGAGAATCGTCTGGGGGCGAGGTCCTCGAACACAGCATCCCGGTGAAATCACCGTCGGCCAGAAACTGCAGCGAATGGCAGAGTACCACGAAGTTCACGGGAGCTTCGACGACGCTCCTGAGGCCTATGTGTTCGACCTGAGAGAATGGAAGGGCATCAGCCGCCGACTGGCGACTGATCAGCCCGCTGCACGTCAGTAGCCGCTGTTTGCAGGGTTCTCATCTGAAGCAATCCGTCCGGCAATGTCGATGCCACGCAGATTCATGAAGGCGAGCCAGCTACATTGTGTGATGCTGCCGAAGCAAATCAACGGACTGCTGAGAACCCACGACCTCGTCGACTGCCATTAACACCGAGTACGCAAATTGTGACCGACGAACTCACCACGTCATTCCCTCCTCCTCGGACTCTGTCAGGGCAGTACGCCGTGGTTGCCATGTTCGTCCTGGGAATAGCTGCGACGACGTTCCTCTGGACTTACTGGAACACGAGGATGATTCCCTTCATGCCGTTGCAGAAAGCGCTGGAACAGAGATTTCCGGATTCAGCTCCGCGTGCAGAAGGAGGAACAACCAAAGAGTCTGAACAAACAGTCCTGTTGGTTGCCATGCGCGCCGACTTCGACCCCCTTGCTGAAACACCCGAAGCCGTCGCGGCTGTCAACAGCCGGATGGAAGCGACACGCGAACTGGCGTTGGAACTCATAGATCTGGATTCGTATGAAATCCTCGCTGTGCATCTCTACTTCCCTTTGAAGGAAGAGAAAATCAGTCAGCAGACGTTCTTTCGAGACGTGGCGACATGGCAGGAACTCGACCGCGACGAGATCAAAGGACTAGCCCTGGATCCTGCCCGCGAACGACCGTAGCCACCAACACCGCGACTTACACTTCGTAGTACTTTTCTTCGTCTTCGGTTTCAGCAACAACACCAGGAGGTTCGGCAGGAGCTTCCGAAGTCGTCTCAGTCAGTTCCGTATGCGATGCGGAAACTTCGTCACTGAGTGCTGCGACTTCGTCATCTGAGTCTCCAGATTCCGGGTTGGTGTCGCTGGTCGGATCGACATCAGGGAGCTGAGGTGCCGACTTGTCTGCTTCCGGCATCGGTCCAAAAACGACAGTCCTGTCAAACTTTTCCAGCTTTTTCGACATGATCTCTGACGGCTCAGCCACTGCGTAGTCAACCACATGCTCACCAGGTATGTCCGGGCCTGTCACTCGAGTAAGTTCCTGGACCTTCTGACGGAGCGCCCGATGGTATCGGTACAACTCGAATCCGGTTCCCGCCGTACCGATTGCGAGTCCCCACACAACCAGAGGGAAGTCAATGATCTGCATGAATTGTGCGGCACCGACAAACAACGTCATGAGTATCAGAGCAGCGAGGACCGCCTGACGAGCAGCAACGCCGCCCTGATCGTTTTTCATCGCATGAGATTCCAGCGCCTTCTGTGCGCTCTTGACCGAAACTTCACGGAACGAGTTCATGTCCTTTCGCATGGCCTCGACGTCGATCTTCGGACGTTCCGGCAGCGGAGCGGATTTACTCGATGTGGCAGCGTTGATGTCATCTGTTGACGCAGTTGCCTCCGGGTGATCCTGCATGTACTGGTCGAGGAAGGAGGTTGGTTTTGGCTTCGGTGGTTCCGGCTTCTCGATAGAAGAGCTGCTCAACTCCTGAGGAAGAGACTCGCCAGCTGAACCGCGACTTCGTGAAAGCAGTTGTTCCATGTACTTTGTGACATAGTCGCTGTCGTCTGTGTCACTGGATTGCTCCTCGAGGGATTCCTGTGCTTCCAGAAGAACGCCTTGTGTGTCTTCGAAGCTCATGACGACCGAGTCACCACCTTCAGTACACACGTCAATCGGCTCTTCTTCCATAGGTTCCGGTTCGTCTGCCATCCCGAACTGACTGGCGAGTTCGTTGCGGATGTTCGAAACCGATTCCGTCTTCTCCATTTCGACAGGAGCTTCATCAACAGAGACGATTTCCTCCTGTTGCTCGTAGAACGATTCGGGAGCGACGGGTATGGGTTCTTCAATCGACACCTGCAACTCGGCTCGAGCCAGTTCCAGTTGCTGACGTGCTTCCTGTAGGGCTCGACGTTCAGATTCGAGGTCTTCTTCCGTATTCTGCAGACGACGGTTCCATTCGCCGAGTTCTTCGTCGCGGCGAACCAGAAGAACCGTGCGGTCATCGAGTTCCCGACTTCGCATGGCGATTTCTTCATCGGTGATTTGCTCTGATGATGTCGGTGAATTCTCATGAGCAGCAACAAGTTGATCCTGCAGGTCGCGAATGAGAGCGTCACGTTCATCCATCTGCTGCTGAAAGAGTGATTCATCGGCGTCTTCAGAACTCGCATCGATCGCCTGAGCATTTCGTGCCTCCTGCAGCTGTTCCTTCAATTCGGCGAGCTGAACTTCTTTCTCCTGGAGTTGAGATCGCAGTTCTTCGTCAATGACCGCGTTGTCTTCGCGATTCTGCATGGCATTGAGGGCTGTTTCCGCCTGTTGTAGCTGTTCGGTCAGTTCCAGGATCAATGTTTGCTGTTCCTGGAACTTTGCCTGCAGCTCGGCGTCAGGGCTGGAAACAGATCTGACTTCTTTCTGAAGTTTTTCAATCTGCCTCAGCAAACCAGCTTCCTGTTCGGTTGCTTCAAGTGACGTGCTTTCCAAATCGGCAAACCGTGCCTGCAGTTCAGATGTTTCGGTTTCAAGCTGATGCTGAAGTCGCTGGATCTCCTCGTCGCGACCTGCGGTTTCGGCTTGCAGTTCACTCAACCGGCTTTCCTGCTGCTGAAGCAATTCATCGCGTTCGACGAGTTCCGCCTGCAGTGCCGCTGCATGTGCTTTGAGGTCGGCGACTTCGTCCTCATCCGGTTCTTCGCCTCGCTGCTGTTGCAGAGCGTCGACTGACGCCTGCATATCCTGCAACGCGCTTGCCAGCTCATCGCGTTCGGATTCCAGCGAAGCCAGCTGTGCTTCCAGAGAATCCTTTGACGTTCCGGACTCATCTAGCATTGCCCGGAGTTCAGCAATTTTCGACTCGTCTTCTGACTCTTCAGTCAGACGTGCATTCAATTCGGCCAGTTTCGTGTCGACTTTTGCCTGAGACTCTGCCAACCGTCGTTCCGCTTCTTGAAGCTCAGAAGTTCGCAGTTCCAGACTAGCCGCCAGTTCGGTTTGACGGGCTGACTGTTCCGTGAGCTGCCGTTCCTGTTCTTCCGCCTTCAAAGTAAACTCGGACTCACGACGTTCCAGGTCACTGGTTTCGGACTGAAGTGATTCCAGTTTCTGGTCCAGCTCCTGCTGCATTTCCTGCAGTCGGTCCCGCTCCGCCTGGACGTCTACAGACTCCGTTGTTTGCTCAGCGATCTGCTGCCGACAGCTTTGGAGTTCAGCGGCCTGCTCTTCGAGTGCGTCCTGCCGGGTCTGCAGCGTTTCAGCCCACTGTTCGAGTTCGTTCATGCGGATCTGATGATCTGCATGCTGCTCTGCCGCCGCCCGTGACGCTTCTGCCAGAGCGGTTTCACGTTGGGTCAGCAGTGCGGCGCGATCAGACGTCTCGCGTTCGATATTCGCGATCACATTTTCCTGTGTTTCAATCGCAGCTTCACGGTCGCTCAAGGCAGTCAGCCGCTCTTCCAGCTCCTGTTGCTGTTGTTCCAGAGCTTCGGCAAGCGATTCCTGCTGTTCGCTGGCAGAGAGAGCCGATTGCTCGCGTTGTTCGAACTCCGCGACGTTCTGTTCAAAAGCATCGACTGAACGCTGAAGTTCCTGTTCCTTCTCGTTCAGCTGGGCTTCCCGATCAGCGAACTCTCGCTGTTCCTGAGCGAGACTTGCATCACGCTCGTCCCAGTTCGCCTGCTGTTCCTGGATCTCCTCCTGCCGAGTTGACAGCATCTGCTCGGCATCATGAGCGTGCTGCTCAAGTTCCTGTTGCTGTTTGCTGAGTTCCGCTGTTTGCGCGGCAATGCGGGCCAGATCCTCTTCAACAGTGCGCTGATGGGCAACAACCATTTCTTCGAATGCCGCCCGATCTTTCTCCAGATTCTCGGCCTGAGAAGAAAGTTCAGCGCTGTTTTCGGCGAGCAGGCGGGCTTGTGTTTCCAGTTCCTCGTTATGTTGTTCCGCATCAAGCAGTCGGTTCTGGTCTTCCTGTTCGATCTGAGTGATCTCCGACTGAATCGCTTCCAGTCGTACTCGTTCGTCCTGGAGTTCGGCACGTTCGTCTTCAATCGCCAGGCGATCAGAACGAATGGCCGCCTGCGTTTCGTCGATTTCGCGTGCTCGCACTTCAGATTCGGACTGTGCCTGAAACAGCTCGCTAAACCGCTGCTCCAGTTCCTGCGACTGGCGAGACAGTTCGTTGCTGCGCGCCTGAAGACTGTTCTGCCATGCGCTGAGTTGTTCCGGCAGAGCTTCTCCGGACTGAAGGGAAGGGGAAGATGCCAAAAAAGGCATCTGCTGAGCTGGTGAGCCGAATACAGGCCAGGAAGGACGACCTTCTGATTCCACCTGAATGACTCGAAACGTCGCCGATCCCATCGCGACCTGATCGCCCGGACGAATCCGCGAACCGGAGCGCGCGGGAACATCGTTCACCCAGACAGGCGCATGCGCTTCGACAACAATGATCGCGCGGTTCCGATACTCCAAAACACAGTGTCTGTCAGCAACGCCCGGAATAGTCACGAGCAGGTCGCAGCTCTGGTCAGCCCCAAATACCATGCGACGGTTGGCCGACAGCAGCAAAGGTGCTGCGGCGAGATCCCAGACGGGACTCAATGCAGGCAGCCAGTTGCAATGCAGAGATGCGGTTTGAGTGATGTCAGGCATGAGACTCTCCGGACCGACTGCTCGAATGAATGATCCGAGAAATTGCGATCGATGTGATGGTGCGGATTGCAGCGAATATCGCGCGTCCTCGCAGATGTTGAGAAACCGCAACCCGATGAACCCATAACGCACAAACACCATCTGTTCAAAAAATCAGGGGTGGGTTAACTCGCGATTCTGCGTTGAAACGGGTGAACGCAGTTGCCGTAGGGACTGTGCAGATTGAACGGTGCGATTTTCCGAAGGACGACAATCAGGATTCGTTCTGATCGGTAGTAGTAACCCAGGCTGCAAACACAGATTGGATACACCGGCTGTGCCGATCGTGCGAGCGTTGGACCGGCGTCCTGAGTGAATTGGGAACCGGCCTTCGGAGGATTCCATCAGCAGTCGTCGCGACGACCTATAGGCATTTGTGGCGATTCAGAACGCGGAACAGCCAGACAGATCGAAAGTCTCATAATGCCAGCCCGTTTGGAACATCAGCGATATGCACGAACACTCCATGTGGCAGTGGCAGTCGGTCTGCTGTCTGTTGCTTCCTGGGGTCTGCTGTCGGTAAACCCGCTGGCTCCGCTTAAGGGGACATCTTTCAGTCTGCTTCGAACGATCGATGACTTTCTGATTCACCTAAGCGTCTACACATTCGTGACCATTGGCGTGACTTCTCTGTTTCGTGATTCCAGTCGCACGCTCCAAAACTGGTGCAGCATTGTAATTATCGCTCATGCTGTCGGTACCGAACTGCTACAGGCGGTCATTCCCACACGAAGCTGCGACCCTGTTGATCTGCTGGCCAATCTATTCGGCATCATGCTCGGTCTCCGACTGCTTAGCCTTCTACAGCGATCACCAACCGATGCTACAGCACCGGAGCTGCAAAACGCTCTGCAGTAGACGTCGCCCGATCATCGCCAAAAAAGCAACAGGCGAGCTGCGCGACGTCAGTCGTCAGGATCGAGCGAGCACGGCAGACTCACGCGCCGCTGTTCACAATGGTATGAGAGACCGCTCTACCGAACGTCGTAGGTGCGGCCTTCGTTGTCGCATTCAAGGGCCAAACGATACTGGGTTTCACCGGCAGGCGTCGGATAGTGGCCAGTGACACAGGCGCGGCAAAGATGGTTCTGTGGCAGGCCCACACATTCCGCCAACGATTCGACGGGAAGATACCGCAGGCTGTCAGCTCCGATGGCGTCCGCCATGCGTTTTTCGTCCTCCGGCGTCATCGTCATGCCGTCCATGTATCCCGGCGCGAACAGTTCCTCGACCGTCGACATGTCAATGCCATAAAAGCATGGAGCAATGATCGGAGGGCAGGCAATCCGCACATGAATCTCTTTCGCCTTCCCGGTTTTTCGCAGCAGTTTCAGTAGTTCTTTGAGCGTGGTGGCTCGGACGATGGAATCATCCACCAGGAGGATCCGTTTCCCTTCCAGGACTTCCGGCAGCGCCGTGTACTTCATTCGCACTTTGTCGGCCCGGCCGGACCCTTCAATGAACGTGCGTCCGATGTAACGATTTCGCAGCAGACCTTCCAATGACGGCACCTTGAGTCGATATGCCATGCTGTCAGCGGCCGCTTTCGCCGTATCCGGGACCGGAACCACGATGGTGTCCGGATCAATCGTGACGTCTTCGCAATCAGCGAGCTGTTCACCCAGGCGTTTACGGGAAAGATAGACGCCCGCATCATCAAAGGTACTTGCAGCGTTCGCGAAGTAGATCCATTCGAAGAAGCAATGTGACGGGTTCGGTGCCTCAGCATACTTCTCGAGACGCACGCCGTTGGAGGCGTCAATAACGACGGCATGCGCCGGAGGAACGTTTTGAACCTCGCTGTCTTCAAAGCCAAGGTGCGTCAGAGCGACACTCTCACTGGCCGCCGCAAACAATGGGCCTTTCACGGCGTAGCACAAGGGGCGAATGCCGGTTGGGTCACGTGACACAAACATATCCCCGTTGGCGTTGAGGAATGCAAGATTCCAGGCTCCGTCAAGTATCTTTGAAAGCTGCTCCAGAATCTCAAGCCCGGCAATGCCTGGAGATTCCGACAGCATTCGGGAAATCAAATGGTTGAGGACTTCTGTATCAGTCTCCCTCGCAAGGTGAAAATCTGTCGTCTCCAGAATCTCGTGACGGAGCGCCTGGTAGTTCGCCAGTTGGCCATTGAACACGAAGCTGAACCATTTGGAGCGGGCAATGTGGTGCCGCTCAAATGGTTGAGCGTAACTCCGATCGTCCGGGCCACAGGTGGCATACCGCACGTGACCAATGGCGGCTCGTCCTGCATACTCGTCCATCAACCTTCGAAATCGTTCGGCATGATTCATGCGAAAGACTTCGGCGACTCCTCCCACATCCTTGTGAGTGTCAATCAGCTGGCTTCGTCCGGGCTGCCAGGTCGTGAACCCGGCTGCCAGTTGGCCTCGGTTCTGCATATCCAGCAGCATGCGAGGGACCATCCGTGAGGTGTCAGATGCACCACCTGCTGGAACCAGCTTGCTCACATCGGGAGAATCCAGGTGATAGACGGCGGCGATGCCACACTCGTGTTTCAGTTCGTCCATTCCGAATATTTCGGTCGCTGGAGCTGATTGTGCAAGACTGAGAACCTTGCAGAAATGATCGACGGAATCGCGCGGGATGATAGTGGCGACATCTGCTCAACACCATTGAACCAGACCTCAGAGTAATGGGTTCCCGGAAATTGGGGCAGAAGTCCAGGCTGCAGAATCGGCACTTTCCGGACAGTCCGCCGTTGGGATTTCTCCGAGCGTTGCTCGTGACGCAAGTTCGTACCGTCGAATTCGATATTTCAGGAGCAGGAAGCCCTGAATCTGCCCGCCTGCGGTGCATCATCCCAACGAAACCGGAGCTCCCATGAACTCGCCTGCCGCCGGCCATCGAATTCTGGTCGTAGATGACAACGAGGCGATTCACGACGACTTTCGCAAGATTCTGTCACGTCCGCGCAGGGATGACCTTCTGGTGGCGGAATTGGCCGTGTTTGGCGACCTCGCTGAGCAGCCCGAAGATGACGGACACCATTATGAGGTGCACTTTGCAAATCAGGGGACAGTCGCCCTTGAGATGGTTCAGAAGGCACACGAAAGCGGCGAACGGTACACCCTTGCCTTTGTTGACATGAGGATCCCTCCTGGTTGGGATGGCGTCGAAACAGTTCGGCGACTGTGGGAGGTCGATCCCGATCTGCAGGTGGTCTTTGTGACTGCCTACTCAGACCATACCTGGAAAGAAATCGTTGCTGAACTGGGGATCAGCGATCGACTACTCATCGTTCGAAAGCCGTTCGACACGATTGAAATTCAACAACTTGCAACCTCAGCCTGTGCGCGGTTTGACCTCGAAGAACAGCTCAGCACTCGCCTGAATGATCTGGAAACACTGATTGACGAGCGAACGGAGAATATGCGCAAAGCGCGCGACATCGCGGAACATGCGAACGAAACCAATAGTCGATTCCTTGCCAACGTCAGTCACGAAATTCGCACGCCGCTGAACGGGATCATGGGGATGTCGGAGTTGCTCCTGGACACGACGCTCACCAGCGAGCAGCGAGAATATGCCAGCGCAAGTCATTCGTCTGCAAGTATGTTGCTTGCCCTGCTGAATGACGTGCTCGATCTATCACGGATGGAATCGGGTCAGTACACCATCGAGAATCGCCCATTCTCACTGAGAAAACTGGTGGAAGAAATCGCCATCCTGCTTCGTCCGACAGCAGCAGCAAAGAGTCTGCAGCTGAACTGCCAGGTCGCTCCGACTCTTCCGGAGATTGTCTGTTCCGATTCTGCGCGAATCCGGCAGATCATTACAAACCTGGTGAACAACGCTATTAAGTTTACTCCGAGCGGCTCGGTCGACATTCGGGTTGACGTAGCCACAGCGACCCGTGATGAAGTGAACCTCGTGATCCATGTATCCGATACGGGCATCGGAATTCCAACCGAGAAACTGGATTCGGTGTTCGATGCGTTCGTTCAATGCGACAACTCAACCACCAGGCTCTTTGGCGGAACTGGTCTGGGACTGTCGATCAGTCGGCACCTCGCAGCCCTGCTTGGAGGTACTTTGTCAGCCGAAAGTGCAGCGGGCGAAGGAACAACCTTCTCTCTGCAGCTGCAATGTCCAGTTGGTGATATTTCAGCAACGAACTCCAGGAACGTAGAACAGAAAGAGGCTGTTCTGACCCCGGAGTCGAATGAAGAATCGGGTGTACCGACAGCGGATCTGCGTGTCTTGCTCGTCGACGATCATCCATTCAACCGACTGTTTGCACGACGTAGCCTGGAGAAGCTGAACTGTCACGTCGATATGGCAGAAAACGGCCATCAGGCCGTAGAGATGTATCGCGAAGACTCCTACGACCTGGTTCTGATGGATTGCCTCATGCCCGTTATGGATGGCTACGCCGCAACTCATGCCATTCGACAGATTGAAGGCGTCGGACGCCGAGTGCCAATCGTTGCTTTGACAGCGCAGGCGATGGAAGATGATCGGTCACGCTGTCTGGCCGCGGATATGGACGATTTTCTCTCGAAGCCATTGTCGATGGAGGCTCTCACAGGGATCGTGAAAAAGTGGACTTTGGGTTCTCCGGCAGCTGCTGAGTAGATCCAGAGGCAACATTTGTTGCCTATCAGCACAACCGCTTCGACCCTTTGAGAATCAACTGACGGGGGAGTCACCGGTCGTGAGACTCCAGCCCGGAATTCATAAATGATCTACACTTATCGTGAGAGGTGGTAACAGGCCATCACTCATTTGAGACATCCTGTTGGAGCTGTTCCATGATCGCCAAAGTTGCCGGAATCTTTCAACGTCGTCATCCCGAACGCGAAGCCGCTCTTGCCCTGGCAAGAATCACCACGCTCACTGACATCGGCAGCCTGCCCTGGGATTCCGGTGTTTACGATGACCGTCGTTCTCGCGATGAAGTCCCCGCCGCACTTGGCGTTTGGGTAACTCCGCTTCCGGACGACGTCAATCCAGAGAAAGTCTCTCTGGAAACACCCCGTCACGCCGTTTGTTGCGATCTCCGGGCCAAAGGTTTTGGCGTGTTGAGCCCTGTGCCTATTCAGGGCGACCGGTTCGTCGTTGCCATTCCAAACGGAACTGAAGACGACGACAGCTGGAAGTTCTTCGTGGCGGAAACATGCCACCAGACACCACGTCCCGGTGGATGGCATCTGCTGGGTCTTCGTATCGAACGTTTATTCGAACCCGGCTGGACTCAGGCTCAGCAGTTTCGTGCCGCACGCGAAGCACAGAATGACGTGTCTGAGGGAGCTCAAATCTAAACACTGTGGTACTCACGGTACCACTCGATGAAGTTGCGAACGCCGGTTTCGATCGGCGTTGAAGGACGAAATCCGACTGCGTCCTGAAGTGCGTCGACATCGGCGTATGTCGCGGGTACATCTCCGGGCTGCATCGGTTGCATTACTTTCTCGGCTTCCATGCCAAGACACTCTTCGATGCAGTTGATGAGTCGCATCAACTCAACCGGCTGGTTGTTGCCGATGTTGTAGACTCGATACGGTGCCGTCGTTGTACCGTCAGTTACCGGTGTGGGAATGCTGTCATTGACTCTCACCACACCCTGTACGATGTCATCAATGTAGGTGAAATCGCGTTTCATCTTTCCGTGATTGAATACCTGAATTGGCTTCCCGTTCAGGATCGCTTCGGTGAACAGCCAGGTCGCCATGTCCGGTCGTCCCCACGGCCCATACACAGTGAAAAACCGCAGCCCGGTCGTTGGCAGGCCAAAAAGATGGCTGTAGCAATGAGCCATCAACTCGTTGGATTTTTTGGTCGCTGCATAGAGACTGACCGGGTGATCGACGCGATCTTCCACTCGAAACGGAATACTCTTGTTCGCACCGTAAACGGAACTCGACGACGCGTAGGTCAGATGTTCGATTGAATGATGTCGACACGCTTCGAGGATATTGACGAATCCTACCAGGTTCGAATCGACGTATGCGTGAGGATTCTCGAGGGAGTACCGAACGCCCGCCTGAGCGGCCAGGTGAATCACACGGTCGAAATCGTTGGCATCGAAGACGCCGTTGATGGCGTTACGATCCTCAAGCCCCGCTTCCACAAACGTGAAGCCTGTCTGTCCATCCAATTGAGCCAGCCGGTCTCGTTTGAGTTGCGGCGTGTAGTAGTCGTTGAGGTTGTCGAGTCCGACGACTGTATCGCCACGCTCCAGGAGCATGTGAGCGGTGTGCATCCCAATGAAGCCGCCGGTACCAGTGACGAGAATGTGGGCCATGTGAGTTTCGTTCCGTGATATGTCGTCCGAGAATCAGGACAGCTCCCGATGCCATGCGATCGTCTGTTGCAGACCTTCCCTGAGTGCCACGCCAGGCTCCCAGTCCAGCAATTTCCTGGCCAGAGTGATGTCGGGACAGCGTTGCTGAGGATCGTCCTTTGGCAATTCGTGGTGAGTGATCCTGGATGAACTCCCCGTTGCCGCAATCACCGCTTCCGCCAGTTCGAGCATGGTATTCTCGACCGGATTGCCGATGTTCACCGGTCCTGTGTGCTCGTCCTGATCCATCAGCCGCAACATTCCCTCAATCAGATCGTCGCAGTAACAGAACGATCGTGTCTGAGTGCCGTCACCATAGATGGTGATATCGTCGTCGGTGAGTGCCTGGCGGATGAAGTTTGAGATCACTCGGCCGTCATTCGGGTCCATTCGGGGTCCGTACGTGTTGAAGATTCGAATGATACGAATCTCGGTTCCGTGAGCCTGATGGTAGTTCACCAGTAAAGATTCTGCGATACGTTTTCCTTCGTCGTAGCAGCTTCGAGGACCAATTGGATTGACGTGTCCCCAGTAGTCCTCTGTCTGAGGATGAATCTGTGGATCCCCGTAGACTTCTGATGTCGACGCGTGCAGCACTCTCGCCTTACAGCGCTTCGCCAGTCCCATGACATTGACCATTCCAACCGTTGAGGTCTTGATCGTCTTAATCGGATTGAACTGATAGGCCTCCGGGGATGCTGGACAGGCGAGGTTATAAATGCGATCCACTTCCAGAAAGAACGGATGGACAATGTCATGCCGGATCACTTCGAAACGCGGATGATCCATCAGATGCCGGATATTGCGACGTTTGCCTGTAAAGAAGTTATCCAGGCAGATCACTTCTTCGCCACGTTCTATCAATCTGTCGCACAGATGGCTTCCCAGAAACCCCGCTCCACCAGTCACCAAAACTGTTCCCATTGTCAATCTTCAATCTGTGTTCTAGGTCGGTATTCAGTCAGGACGTCATGATAGTGCCTGAGCCAATCAGGGCAGTACTATATTCGCTCGGGCAATTGTCAATTAACTGACACACATCGATTCCGCGACTCCAATCGCTCGATCTAGACGCGTCAGAGTGGACTCCCTGCCAAGCAATTCCAGCGTTCCAAACAGGTCGACTCCCTGAGTCTTCCCGGTCACGCAGAGTCGCAATGCAGGGGCGATCGCTCCAAATTTGATATCCTTCTCTGTCACGAAACTCTGCACCAGGTTGTGCAGAGACTCACTGTCAAATGACTCAACTTCTGCCAGACGTGATCGAACCTGCGCGAGCAAACCAATTGCTTCCTCCTGGTTCACAATCCGCTTTTTGAAATTCTTCTCGTCGTAGTCCACCTGATCGTTGGCCACAAAGAACTCGTCCAGTCCCAGGATATCTCCAAACACCCGAATGCGATCGTTAGCCAAACGAACGACCTGTTCAACCCTGGCAGCGGCCTCACTGTCTTCTGCGGAATCAATCAGCCCCGCCTGAATCAGATACGGCAGGCAAGCAGTTGCTCGATCCGAAACGGGGAGCTGTTCCATCCAGTGTGTCTGATAGCTCATCAGTTTGTCCGGGTCGAAACCCGCAGAGCCCTTTACGATGCGTTTCAGGCTGAAGTTCTTTGTGACCTGCTCGAGTGACAGGTACTCCGTCTCGTCGTCCAGAGACCAGCCAAGACGAGATAGTGCATTCAGAACACCGGCCGGCAAAAAACCAACTTCGCGGTAAAACGCAACCATGACCGGGGATAAGCCGTCTTCTGAAGCGTCCTGGCCAACTCGAGTCAGCACCTGATCGCCAAGTTCGAACAGCTTGCGAAACTCCTTCTGTTGGCGGTACTTGCCAATCTCCCTCTTGCTGAGTTTCCGTTTCGAGGCCGGGGCGGCCACAAACGGGATGTGAGCAAACTCCGGAAGTTCGTTGCCGAGGGCTTCGTGCAACAGAACCTGAACGGGTGTATTGGACAGGTGCTCTTCCGCTCGAATAACGTGACTGATCTTCATCGCAGAGTCATCCACAACCGTCGCGAAGTTATAGAGTGGGCTTCCATCCTGGCGAGCAATCACCGGATCGACCATCAGCGAGCAATCCCACTGTACGTCGCCTCTGACATGATCGGTAACCTGAACGGTGCGGTCGCGGGGAACCCGGAACCGAACAACGAACTTGTCTCCGGCGGCTTGGCGCGATGCGATCTCGTCATCGGACAACTCGAGTGAGGCTCGACTGCTGATGTACTGTCGCTTCTCCCGTTCCGCCTGATCACGCTGTTGACGAGTCTCCTCTGGCGTCTCAAAGTCGATATACGCCTGACCGGACGCGAGCAGTTTCCTGCGAGCGTTTTCGTACAGATTGCCGCGTTCCGACTGGAACCACGGACCGAGGTCTCCACCCACTTCAGGGCCTTCGTCCCAATCGAGCCCGAGCCAGCGGAACGCATCCAGTATGGGCCCCAGCGCTTCATCCATGTTGCGCTGATGATCCGTATCATCGATTCGCAGGATGAACTGGCCGCCGTGATGACGCGCCCACAACCAGTTAAACAGGGCGGTCCTCATCCCACCAATATGCATATAGCCAGTGGGGCTTGGAGCAAAACGTGTGCGAACAGTCATAGCCAGGAATCCAAAGTCGTTTCGAAGAAAGCAGCGTGTTTCATTGAGCTGTCATCACGAGCGACGTGAACAAGACGATTTCACGACGAGAACAACCAAATGAAAGTTGAATCCTGCAACGGCGAGTCGAACGACCAGCAGGAGCCGGATGTTATCGCGAGGCAGTGCGCATGCAAACGTCTGTCGTCAGGCGGCCATGAGCCGGCAGATCGGAAGCGATCGAGTCAGGCTGAGACTTCCAGATCAAGTTTCTGATCGAGACGAGGATTATTCTCGAGAGATTCCCCCAACCTGCGCATGATTGTGGCAGCGGATTCAATGCTGTTGATCGTTTCGACGCTCTTTCCGGCCGACCACAAATCCTTTGAACTCTTCCCACCACCTCGCGCGAACGCTCTGATTCGCCACATCGAAATCAGACTCAGCAGCATCCTCGCACGATGGCGAAACGGACCATTCAGCAGTTTCTGCATGATCCACGAATTCTCCTGCTTAACAGTATCCGTATTAATCACCGCGATTGGGACCCCGGAGATTCTGCTGGTCCAGGTGATATCATCTTCTCCGGCGTCAACGATTGCCTGCTTGTAGTCTTCCGGCGTGGTGCATTCGGTCGTTGCAATGAACCGGGTACCCATCTGGACTCCCGCATATCCCAGTTCCAGTGCGGCGTTGAGTTCCTGTTCGCTGCCGATGCCGCCGGCACAGACAAGTGGCAGTTCCAGATCCTGCAACTGGTCGTACATTTCTTCCATGGATAGCTCACCAAGATGTCCGCCGGCTCGGTTGTTGACGCAGATCAAACCATCCACCCCACACGCCGCTCCTTTTTCGGCCCAACTGCGGTCCGTCACATCGTGATACACATATCCGCCGACGGCATGTGCCTTTTCACAGACCCAATCGGGTTTTCCCAATGATGTGACAAAGAAACGAACTCCTTCTTCGATAGCCACATCAATCCACGACGACATTCGATCGATGTACTTTTGACTGCCCTTCTCGATCAACGCGTTAAAGCCAATCGGCTTGTCTGTCATTGTGCGAATATGACGGATGCTGGCCCGCAGACCCTCGTCGAGATCCGGTTTGTTGAAGCCGTGAACCATCGTCAGCGAGACAGGTTGGATGATCGCAATGCCGCCGCCTTCCGACGCGGCAGCAATCAGTTCCGGGTTGGAACACGGATACATTGCTCCACAGATAATCGGATGCTCGATGCCTGCGTGTTCTGTCAGCTTTGTCTGAACCATGCTCTCTTTATTCTTCCGTTGCCAGGAAGTTCCATCGAAAGACCCACTCAGAAACAACTTTACCGTCGCCGTCAGTCCCGGTGGCGGTCAGATCACAGTTCACGGACTTTCCGGTGCTGAGACTTTCGTCGAAGGCGTCCATTACTTTGTGAGTGTCGTTGCACGCGAAGTTGCAACGCCCGTAAGCCTTCTTCCCGAACGTCGCCTCCGTGCCAACAACAAACATTCTCAGCTTCATCGAAGTCGAACGAGAAATGCATGTCGGCACGACAGCTGTGGCGAGTTCCGCCGCCATTCCCTGCACCGCCCAGTACATCGTGCCAAACGGATTCTGAGTCCTTCGTCCTCCGGGGACAGAAACTACGGTTTGTTTGCTTGAAACCGCATCAATTCGGAGTCCCATAAGTGCGGCTGCCGGCATCCTCCAGAGCATGAACGTCTTCATCGGAAGACGCTTCAGCATGAACGAGTACTGTTTCGCGAGTCTTTGCTCATCTACCAGCATTAACGAAGACCTCAGATTTCAGTTTCCAGCCAAGGGGGCTAATGAACCATGTTAGCAGTCTCTTCGGGATGGACTGGCGATCGGTTTTGCTCGCAAAGCTCATTTCCTCGCGATATTGGCTTACCAGACGAAAAAATCGGGACACGACAATCTTTTGCTAACCAATTCGGTGAGACAAGTCGACAGATGCATCGGGTCGCCGCCCGCCTTACGATCAACACTCTGGATTTGATCATTTCGGTGTCCGGCTCAGGCAGAGAGTGACATTCTGTGATTCGCGCGTTCCAACAACTGCTACTCAGCGTCCTTGCCGGACATCTGCTGACCGCGATTCCACTGCAGGCTGCGGCAGTCCGTCCGAACATTCTTTACATCTTCACAGACGATCAGTCGAGACGCACGGTCAGTGCCTACGATGAAGCACACGACTGGGTTCACACTCCGAACATTGACGCGCTGGCGGCTACAGGAGTTCGATTCACGACCTGCTACACCGGAGCGTCATGCCAGATGTCCCGAGCGATGATGCTCACCGGGCGAATGCAATATGCTATCAGGAGTTTCGATACTTCACGGTATCCAGCGTGTGACTACGATCCAGCCGTTCAGCCTTTCTGGCCCGCCCGGTTTCGACGGGAGGGATATCGAACGGCATGTATCGGAAAATGGCATCTCGGTGAAGACGTAGGACATGGCCGAGACTGGGATGACTCTATGATCTGGGATCGCTGCGGTCCAAAGAGCAATCGAGGAGCCTACTACCGTAACACGCTTATTCGTTATGACGGAGGCGAACGCGTTCCGCTCAACGGCTACAGCACAGATCGCTACACGGAATTCGCCGTTGACTACATTCGTGATCGATCAGATCAGCCGGACACCCCGTGGTTTCTGTGGTTGTGCTATGGAGGCGTCCATAGTCCGTACACGGCAGCCGAACGGCACGAAGATTCGTATGACGATGCTCCGCAGGCAGCGATTCCCGTTGACATCTTTGGCCCGCGTCCGGGCAAACCTCAGCACCTCATCAATTACACCCGCTGGGAACGTGACGCAACCGGTGCACCGGCCGGCTTCGACATGCACGTTAAGAGATATCACCGTGCCGTTGTGGCGCTCGACGATGGCGTCGGGGCTGTTGTCGCAGCACTCCGGGAGAGTGGACAACTTGGAAATACGCTCATCGTGTTCACATCAGACCAGGGATTTGCCTGGGGGCAGCACGGTTGTCGTGAAAAATGGATGGCCTACGATGCCAACATCGCAGCTCCGCTGATCGTCTCGTGGCCGAATGCTGTTCAATGCCCGGATGTCTGTGACGAACCAGTCAGCGGACTGGACATTGTGCAGATGTTTCACACGGTGGCGAGGGTTGAACCTGTGCAGGAGTTGCATGGCCGCGACATGACCCCGCTTCTGACGTCCCCAAAAGACAAACTGCAGGAACCGTTGTTGATGACGCACACAGCGCGCGTCTATGGCGAAACGTTTCTACAGCACCTTAAAGACGGCAGGTTTGTCGGTCAGGGAGTCAAACCCGCGTGGATGATGATGCGCGAGGGGAAATACAAATACATTCGCCACATCCAGGCAGATACCATTGAAGAACTCTATGATCTTGACAGCGATCCGCTGGAACTGACAAACCTCGCGGTGGATTATTCGTAGGTCGAGCAACTTGCAGACCTGCGACAGCAGGCAATCGATCACCTCCGCCGAAAGGACGGAGAGTTTGTCGACTTCCTTCCCCCTCCCAAAATCCGTCAGCAAGCTCACTGACAGCGGACAGTTCCAGTCGACTCCAACGGAAAGAAACTCTTAAGTGTTACGTAGCTTCATTTCACCCCACTGTCATTGTGCCCTGGCCGGGCTCTCCCTGCTCCTGTCCGTTCAGGCCCTCGCCGTGGAAACAGACATTGTCGTCGTTGGCGGAACGCCTGGTGGAGTTGCTGCGGCGCTCGCCAGTGCGAGATCCGGGCATCCCGTCGTTCTGGTCGCGTCTCGAGGGCATCTTGGAGGAATGATGACCAGCGGGCTGGGAAAGAGTGACATCGAACACCGGGCCATGATTCGAGGCATCTTCAGTGAACTGATCGGGCACGTCCGAGATCGCTATGTCAGTACCTGGGGACGCGATCACGAGAACGTGGCGCTGTGCCGAGACGGCTACTACTACGAACCATCCATAGCTGAATCAGTGATTGACGAGATGGTTAGCGCAGAACCGCTGATAACGGTGCTCAAAGAATGTCGTCTCGTATCAGCCGATGTGCACAACAATCGTCTGCGGCAGATTGTGATTACTGATGGAAACGGAGACGAACTGCAGATCGATGCATCTGTCTTCATCGATGCTACCTACGAAGGCGACCTTCTCGCGGCTGCCGGTGCTGAATTCCGTCTTGGCCGTGAGTCTCGTAATGAATTCAATGAACCGCATGCCGGCGAGATCTACTTCGACTACACGCAGAAATCCATTCTGCCGGGAACAACCGGGGAAGCCGATACTCACCTGCCGGCCTACACCTATCGATTGTGCCTCACACGCGACCCCGCGAACGCCGTTCCGCTCACTGAACCTCCTGCGTCCTATGATCGCAATGACTACATCGGATACTTCGACGACCTTAAAGCCGGGCGGCTGGATGCTCCAAAGTCGTTCAAACCCGGTCGAGGATACAATCCAGCTCATTTTGGAACGCTGGTGCGAGCGTTATCCGTCACGAATCTGCCCAACAACAAGACCGATGTGAACATCAATCCGCGACCGCTCGGGTTTCCGTTTCCGGAAGAGAACGTCGGATACATCGAAGGCGACTACACGGTTCGAGAACGCATCGAGAAACGTCATCGCGACCTGGCACTCGGCTTGTTGTGGTTTCTGCAGAACGATTCAGAAGTGCCGGAGGAACATCGCAAACTCGCCCGCGAGATTCATCTGCCAAAAGATGAATTCGAGGACAATGGACACTTCCCGTTCCAGCTGTATGTCCGCGAGGGCCGACGCCTGATCGGCGAATACACCATGACTGAGCACGATATCACAGGCGATGAAACGACGGATCAGCCTGCGGCTCATGCTGACTGCATCGCCGTTGGAGAATTCCCAATCGACAGCTTTCCGTGCCGGAAACGGCAGCCCGGCGACACCATTGTCCTGGAAGGTTATCTCGGAATGCTGGATCACATCACGAAGCCGTATCAGATCCCGTATCGAATTATGATCCCTCAGCGCGTTGACGGGCTCATCGTTCCCGTCGCAGCATCAACAACTCACGTCGCGTTCTCTTCAGTAAGGATGGAACCGACCTGGATGGCGCTGGGCCAGGCTGCCGGTGTGGCTGCGTCAGTCTGCGTGGACCACGGCATCCAGCCACGAAACATTCCGATCGGCGAATTGCAGATGATTCTGCGGCAGCAGGGACACGTCGTCGATCATGAGGATGCGAAGCTCCCGGATCCCGCTGTGAATCCGGAAGCTCCTCTCATGCTGGCAGGTGACTGGGTTCCGGAAGACAGTCACCAGATCGACTTCGACAGACTTCCGAAGGTGCCGTCGCAGCACGTGGTCGTAAACGACGTTCGGCCAATTGATGGAGTCAACCAACACAATTACCTGATTCATCACGCTGGTCGTTACTGGGCGATGTGGAGCGATGGGCCAGGTGTGGAAGATCGTGTTGGTCAGCGAGTGAAGTTCGCGACAAGCGATGACGGACTCAGCTGGAGTGCCCCCGAATTCATGACACCGATCCCGCCGGAATCTGGTCCGGATTCCCCCCTGTACAATACGCGTTCACCGAAGGGATACCGCAGGATTTCACGAAGCTTCTGGCAACGTGATGACGAATTGCTGGCGCTCGAGTCACTAGACGAAGCGGCAGGCATATTTGGTCCCGGTCTGGAACTTCACGCGTTTCGCTGGACTGCGGAAAGCAATGAGTGGAAAGATCTGGGAGTCATCGCGGACAACGCGATCAACAATTTCCCGCCGAAGAAGATCGCAACCGGACAGTGGTTAATGTCACGACGAACGTGGGACTACAAGAAGACGGGCGTGCAGTTTCTGGTGGGCGGGGTGCGTCAACTGGACGACTGGGAGTCCTTCCCGGTTCTTGGTTCCAGCAGCGAATTGGCGGCTGAAGAACCTCTCTGGTGGAGCCTTCCGGACGGCAACCTGATGGCTCTGTTCCGCGACAACCGGCGCAGCGGATTCCTGTATCGTTCGTTTTCCATCGACCATGGCAGGAACTGGAGCACGCCTGTCAAAACAAACTTCCCGGATGCCACCTCAAAACTCAACGGCCTCCGACTGCAGGATGGACGATATGTCCTTGTATCCAATGCCAATCCTGCCAGGCGTGACCCACTGGTTCTGTCCATCAGTGAAGATGGAATGGTGTTTCAGAGCATGGGGTATCTCGTCGGGGGCCGACGCGTGGATTATCCGCACGTGCTCGAGCACGATGGATTCCTGTTCGTCGCGTTCGCCGGAAACAAACAATCTGTTGAAGTCCTGCGCATCGCACTGGTTGATCTGAAGGCCATCAACAACTGACCTGCCATCGCTACTGTTAGTAACCTGCCCGTTTCGTTCCTTCCGGAGAACAGCGTGTCTGTGCTTCAACGACCTGTAACGATTGTCTCCATCCTCGCCTTTGTTCTTTGCGCGGGACGTTTTGCTTCCCGGAGCGATGCCGCTGAGCTATTGGCCGGGGCGGCAAAGGTCGATATCACCGCTCCTGAAGCAGGGCCGGTCAACGGGCGGCTTCACGCGCGGGCGCTCGTGTTGAAAAGCGGTGCAACGGCCGCCGTGATTGTCACCATCGACGTGGTGGCCGTTGGTGAAATCGGCCATGTCAGTGACGAGTACCTCGTCACCGTTCGGAAACGTGTGGAAACCGAGCTGGGAATCGATCCTCGCAACGTGATGGTGAACGCCAGTCACTGCCACGGCGTTCCATGCAAAGACATCGACGAGAAAACGATTCAGGCGATCACTCAGGCCGCAAAGGATCTCGTCCCTGTCACGATTGGTGTGGGGCGAGGCCACGAAGACAGAATCTCGGCCAACCGTCGGCTCAAACTAAAGAACGGCAAAGAAATCGATGTCCGCCATGCCTATTCGATGCCACGTGACGAAGATGTGGCCGATGTTGGCCCGATCGATCCGGAAATCGGCATCCTGCGACTCAACCGCTCCAATGGACGTACTCTGGCGGTCGTCTACAACTTCGCCTGTCATCCGATTCAGGGCGTTCCCGGAGGAGAAAACACGGCAGACATCACGGGATTCTCATCGGAAGTCGTCGAAGAAAACCTTGACGATGGCACCGTAGCGCTGTTCGTCCAGGGATGCGGTGGTGACATCAATCCGGCATTTTACAAGGAAGTCAATCTGCCCCGAAACGCAGAACCACTCGGCAACATGCTGGGACTCAGCACACTGCGGGCCGCACGAAAGATTGACTGCCGCAAGGATGACCGTCTGTCGATTCTGAACGAAGTCATCGAACTTCCACGAGCCGACTATGCAGAACGCATCAGCATCATGGAAGAAGAACAGCAAACGCTGCTGCAGTCACTGCGAGGAACCACGTTGAACTTCAAGACGTTCCTGCCTCTTGCAGTGAAGTACCGTATGTTTGACGACTATCCGTCGTACTACTCTCATCGGTATCTGCACGAGAAGAACCTGAAGCGTACCGATCTGGAGAAACTGGATACGCTCAACCGCAACGCCATGAATCAGTACATGCAGAATATCGAGACAATGGAACAGCTCACGCGTGTTGCCACTAATCTGCGGTTGCTCAACCTGCATCAGAAACAGATGCTTGAAGCCGGCCGTCGTACGCTCGACGTGGAACTGGTCGCCATTCGAATCGGCGACTTCGTCATGCTGACGTTCCCTGGAGAACTGACGGTGCAGATCGGCCTGAAACTGAAGTCTGCCTCCCCGCATAAAGACACTTTCATCGCCGGTTACACCAATGGCTACATCTACTACGCTCCGACAGCCGAACAGCTGCTGAACGTCGGTGGAGCTCAGGAAGACAGCGACTGCCTGCTCGCGCCCGAATGGCAGAACATCTTCGAAACAAAGGCTGCTGAAATGCTGTCGAAGATCTGAATGGAACCGATCAGCCGACTGCGTCACGCGAAATACTCAACAGCATTTCGGAACAGCTGCATTCCGTCACCTTCGCCTCGAAAACCGTTGCGTGTCCACTGTGGGTGCTGAGTCGCAAACAGGTAGCGTTCCGGATGAGGCATCAGGCCCAGGGCACGGCCCGTGGTGTCAGTGATGCCGGCGATGTTTGCAATGGAGCCATTCGGATTCTGAGGTTCGTCCAGCAGATCAACTCGCGTCGGATCGCCCGTCGATTTGCATTGTTCCGCCGCGCTGTCTGACCAGTAGCACAAAGCGATCGAGTTCCGTTCACGCAGGTCATTGATCACGCTCAGATCGCGAACGGCGATGCGACCTTCTGCGTGAGCAATCGGCGCTTCAAATTCGTCCATGCCGCGCAGAAAAACGCTCGATGACGATGCCACTTTGAGACGAACCCAGCAGTCGGTGTAACGGGAATTCCGGTTCCAGGTCAGCGTCATAGCCTGCTGACTCTTCTGTTCCCCCGATTCACCAGCGGTCACCATCGCCGGCACCAGCAAACCGGCCTTCAGAAGGACCTGGAAACCGTTGCAGATCCCCAGCATCAGCGTATCCGCCTGCAGAAATGTCTGCATCATGTCGCTGAGCTGCCCGCGGAGGTGTCCACTGAAGATCACTCCCGCCCCCAGGTCATCCCCGTAGCTAAACCCGCCGGGAATACACAACGCCTGATAATCGGTGAGCAGCGAAGGATTCTCCAGGAGCCGAAACAGGTGAACACGCTCGGCTGTCGCTCCCGCCATTTCAAAAGCGTGAGCCGTTTCAACATCACAGTTTGTTCCGGGAGCACGCAGGACACATACACGGGGAGAAGCCATTCCAGTTACTTTCATCTGTTTTCAAGCGTGGTGTATTACCTGCAGTCCTACCGCGCCAATACACTCAATCGCGTGGCAATGTTAATCATCTGATCGCCTGGTGCCACGTTGCAGACGAACCTGAGACGAAAATCCGATGCCGGCGGCAGGACACATGCAGAGGGTCGGGAGTCTTTTTCGGTCAACTCGCGTTGATAATTTTCAGACTTCCGGCCGAAAAAGACTCCCGACCCTTTCACTGCCATCGGTGAGCGTCCGGCCAGTGGCTTCCACAAACACGTCGTCCAGAGAAGCCTGAGCGACCTCCACCGTCAAAAGATTCTCACCGAGCCGATCTACCAGGCCAAGAATCTGCTGAGCGGCTTCGGTGACCCGCAGGCTTAGGCTGTCCCCCTGCACTGCAGGAGCGGATCCGAGCATTTCTTCGAGAATGGCTTCCCCCGCTGCGACATCCCGGCAACGAACGGTGAGTCTTTCTCCGTCGATGCTGCCCTTCAATTCAGCAGGGCTGCCATCCCGCACGACACTGCCCTGATTCAGGAGAAACAACTGATCGCATCGTTCGGCTTCGTCCATGAGATGCGTCGACACCACCACTGTTGTTCCGTCCGAATTCCTGATTTCGTGCACGAGATCCCAAAAATGCCGCCGTGCCAGAACATCCAGTCCGGTACTCGGTTCGTCCAGTAACAGTACCTGAGGTCGATGCAGCAGGCCTTTGGCCAGCTCGACGCGCCGACGCAATCCTCCTGATAGTTTTTCCACAAGTTCCCTGCGACGGTCGGAAAGTTCAAGGCGTTCCAGTCCGGCCTCAATCTGCTCGCGAAGATCGCGACGTGAAAGTCCGTACAGTTGACCATGGCAGTGCAGGTTCTCTTCCACGGTCAACCGACTATCAAGTGCCGGTGACTGAAAGGTGACTCCCAAACGCTGGCGGACGCTTGATGAGTCGTTCGTCACGTCACGCCTGAGTACCGAAATCGATCCCGACTGAACAGGTAGCAAAGTCGCCATGAGCCGAAAGAGCGTTGTCTTGCCCGACCCATTCGGCCCCAGCAGGCCGACCAGTGCTCCTTCCTCGACCTGAAGCGACACGTCGGAGAGTGCGACGTGATCACTATAGCAGTGAGTGACGGACACCACGTTAACGGCTGGTTCACTCATCGGACGCAGGCTTCGTGAACGGTTCTAATGACCAGCGTTGTCTGCAGCGGCTTCCGGCTTCTCATCGTCGTGCTCAGCATCGCTTTCGTGTGTTTCCGTATGCTGTTCCTCGGCGTGCTCAGCATGATGGGCTCGGTACTCTGCCATTTCCGCAGCCCATGCTCCCTTTTGAGGAGACTTGCTGGTGTAGTAGACGGCTCCAATGTCAGGCATCAGAGCCATGGGAAGTCCGATTGCCAGAATGGTTGTTGGAGCCAGCAGGATATACTTCCAGTTGCCTTCAAACTTCAGGTGCATGAAGAACATCATCACGCATAAGGCTTTTGCCACGGCGACCGCCATCACAAGAACGATGGTCACTGCGTGGTTGTCGAAGCTGAGGACATCGAATACGACTGACAGAGCCGTAAACACACACAGCGCGAAGAACACAGCCAGGTAATTGACGTGGTGGCTTTCATGGTCATCGTGCGACATGGAAGTGGAATCCGAAAGAACGGGTTGGAAACAAAGTCAAACGAGGTACGTCGGCAAGTCGAACGTGCGATCAACTGGCGATGTACAACAGTGGAAACAGAAAGATCCAGACAAGGTCAACGAAGTGCCAGTAGAGTCCGCTGTTTTCGACCCAATCCAGCCATTTCTCATTTAGTCGGGCACCCTGTTGCAGAGCCATCCCGAACAGAATCATGCCAACGAGGACGTGGATCGCATGAAAGCCAGTCATCAGGAAATAGCACGATGCAAACAGGTTACCATAAAGGACAGGATGAGGCTCAAAGACACCAGCAGTGACTGCATCACCGTAGGTTTCATCCGCCTTCAGCTCTTCCAGGTAAGTACTGACTTCGCCAAGCGTCAACTCAGGGAGCTTCTCACCTTCTTTGAGAGCACTGCGTGCTTCGCGGTACGAACTGATTTCTGCAGACTGTACAGCTGCCAGTGATACGTTGGCAATTTTGTGTTCGTTGAGGTTCTTCCACTTCTGATACAAGGCGATGTCCGAGGCGGCACGTTCACGATACTCGGCGGCCTCGTCTGCTCCTATGGATTCACTCGCTGCATCGCCACCCTGCTGGAAGACCTGCAGCTGAGGAACCAATACCGCCAGGTCGTCTGGTTGTTCCACCGATACAACTTCGTAGTCGGTGTAGTAGGCCAGCCGGTTCCGGACAACGTCTTCCAGTTCCCTGTCAACCTTGGCAATGGCCTGAACAGGAGTTTCCGGAATATGCCCCGGCAGAATGTCATGAGCAAACTTGCCCTGGTATTCGTATCCCTTAATGCACAGGAAAACAATCGCCAAGATCATTGTGCGCCACAACCAGCTTCGAGCGTCTGCATAACGTTTGTCCGTCATAGCCGCGTGAGCCATCACGACGGAGAAGCTGGACACGATCAATACAAATGTGTTGACGGCACCCGCAGTGATATCGATGTGTGTATCTGCCGGCCCCGGCCAGTCTGCACCACCGCTGATCCGTACCACGATATACGTGCCGATGAAGGCGGTAAAGAACATGATTTCCGTGCCCAGAAACAGCCACATTCCGAGTTTCGGGTTTGGAATGGGGATTCCCATTTTCATGGTTGGGGCATGAGCTGAATGAGACATAGTTGTATTGAAATCAGTTTTGGAAACGAGCCAGTGCGCGTTAGCCCAGCGCCGTCAGGTGTAAGAACTCACCGACCATCACGGCCAGTAGAATTGGCAGAATGAAAACAGAAACCAGTAGCAGACCGCGAGCTCGCTCCTCTGTGCGGTCAATGGCAAATCTCATTGTGGCGACCAGATACAAGCCGGAAAGCAGCGCTGCCGTTGCAAAATAATACTGTCCGGTCATCCCTGCATAAACCGGCAGCAGACTGACCGGAACAAAAGCCAACGCATAGACTGTGGCCACAAATCCCGCTCGCCGTCCGCCATCAGTGAATGCCGGCAGCATTCTCAGTCCGGCCCGCTGATAATCGTCTCGGTAGATCCATCCAATCGCCAGAAAGTGAGGAAACTGCCAGGTAAACAGCAGTGCAAATAATGCCCATGCGCCGCTGTTCATCGTGCCGCCGGCCGCGAGCCAACCCAAAACCGGTGGCATTGCTCCCGGAACGGCACCAATCGTGGTACACAGGGAACTCCGCGTTTTGAGCGGGGTGTAAACGCAGACATAAACCAGCAACGTGAGTAGCCCTGCTACCGTCGTCGCTGGATTGCAGAAGAACCACAGAACGCCCGTTCCACTGCAGGTCATAACAGCTGCGATGGCCATCGCTTCAGTGCGCCACACGCGGCCACTGACAAGCGGTCTGTTTGCTGTTCGGGCCATCCTGCTGTCAGATTCTGTCTCCAGCACCTGATTGAAAATGCTCGAGGCAGCAACGAGTTGCAGGACGCCGACCAATGCCACGATCAGGCCGGACCAGTTGATGACAATCGGCGATGCCAGTACGAATCCCGCCGAAGTGGCCACCATGGTCATGACGGCAATTCGAGGTCGGCACATGTCGGCATAGTCTGTAACGCGACTGATGATCGAAGACGATTCGACGGACACGCGTTCCTGGCGAACTACACGCGCCTGGCCGGAAGATGCAACGCTCATGCGAGACCCTCCTGTCCCCTATTCGTCAGTCCGTTCGCCACCACCTGCCATGCATTCAGTCGAGTGGCCTGAGCAGCACCCACGACAGTCGATGTCAACAGGGCCATCCCACCCACCGTATGCAGACTGCGGAAGATGACAGACGCCAGTGACCCGGTCGACGCCACCCATCCCAGAGCTGGAACATTCAGCTTCGTGAGCCATGCTCCTGCTCCCAGTATTAACTGAAACAGCAGGGCGAGCCCGATCATGATCCCAGCACGTCGCAGGGCGCCGGGTCCCGTTCGCATTAGCAGAATCGCACATGCTGACGCTGCCAGAGCAACCACTGCAGCTCCTGCAAGATGTTCGAACATCATGCGGCCCATGTGACGAAACATCCCGCCCATCCAGTACTGAACAAGCACCAGAACCGGCAGCAGGAACACGACAAGTCGTGAGACCACGGACAGTTCGACGGTGACCGCTGTCTCGGTGGACCACCGTCTGCTGGTCATCAGAGCAAACACAACACAGAGCGCGAAAAAGGCAGCCCCTGTGATACTGTGAACCATCGCCAGCACATTTGCGTCGAGCAACACCCGTGCTCCTCCGAGCAAACCCTGCGCGATGACGGCAAACAGAATCGCAATGGAATACATCCTCACCCAACGCTGGCGTTCACGCAGAAATGTGATCGCGACGAGTGCAATTGTTACCACGCCAATGACCATTCCGGCCAGACGATGTCCATGCTCGGCAAACCGGTCTGTATGCCGAATATCGTTCAGCCACGGATAGAGTAGCATGTTGTGGCCGTCCGATGTCGGCCAGTCGGCAAATGCCATCCCAGCTCGAAGCGTGGTCACAAGTGTTCCGATTCCAATTGGCAAAAGCGCAACCACACATGTCGCCACCGCAAACCGGTGAACCAGAGGATCAACTTCTGAAGAAGGTGTCGTCACGAATGTGATTCAATCAAAGTCGGTTTAGTGGTCAGCAGACTCGGAATTCGTCGGAGACTCGGGGGGAGGTTCCGTCTGCAGAATAAAGTCCTGATCGACCAGTTCCGCCTCTGGAGACGAATACTCATAGGCGCCGCGATAACAGACAGGAGGCACATCGAAGTTGCCATGTCCCGGAGGCGACGGAGCGGACCACTCCAGTCCATTGGCACCCCACGGGTTTCGGCCGGTTTTCTTCCCTTTGAAGATGCTGTAGATGAAGTTGCCAATCAGCAGAAACTGAGCAATCCCCATCAGAATCGCGCAATACGTCATGAACTGATTCATTGACTTGAGGTGTTCCATCCACGGATGCAGATACGGGTCAGCGTATCGACGCGGCATGCCGGCAATCCCCAGGAGATGCATCGGGAAGAATGTTCCGTTGAAGCCAATGAATGTGAGGGCAAAGTGCAGTTTGCCAACACTGTCGTTCATCATGCGACCGAACATTTTCGGGAACCAGAAATGGATCGCCCCAAAGACCCCGAACAACGTGGCTCCGAACAACACATAATGGAAATGAGCCACAATGAAGTAGGTATCATGAAAATAAATATCAACCGGAACAGCAGCCATGAAGATACCACTCAGCCCGCCGACGATGAACATTGACACGAATGCCAGACAGTTCAGTAAGACCGTATTAAACTGAAGTCGGCCGCCCCAGATCGTGCCCAGCCAGTTAAACGTCTTAATGGCTGACGGCAGAGCGATCATCATTGTCGATGTCATGAAACTCATACCGAGCGCAGGATTCATCCCACTGGTAAACATATGGTGGCCCCACACGATGAATCCCAGACCGGCAATCGCCGACATCGAATAAACCATGGGCTTGTATCCGAAGATGGGCTTACGACACATGCACGCAAGCATGTCGGAGACCATTCCCATTGCCGGCAACAGCATGATGTACACCGCTGGATGCGAGTAGAACCAGAACAGGTGTTGCCACAACAGCGGCTGGCCACCTCCAATGGTTGGTTCTGCGTTGTTGACGATGATGTCGGCCGGAATGAAGAAGACTGTTCCCAGCAGACGATCTGCCACCTGCATAAAGCCGGCCGCTGTCAGCACTGGCAGCGCGAACGCCTGCAGGATTGCGGTAATGAACATCGACCAGATCGTTAGTGGCATCCGGAACAGGGTCATTCCGGGGGCTCGCATATTGATAATGGTTGTCATGTAGTTGACGGAACCCATCATGGACGACACCCCGACGAGCGTCAGTCCCATCAGCCACCAGGTTTGAGCTGCACCGGAACCGGGAGCTGCCTGCGCCAGATCAGAAAGCAACGGATAGGACGTCCAGCCGGCTGCAGGGCCTGCGGTCACTCCCCCGGCGAAGAAACTAAATCCAAAACAGGCGATTGCCGGCCACATAAACCAGTAACTCAACATGTTGAGTACAGGAAAGGCCATATCGTCCGCACCAATCTGCAGCGGAATCAGGAAGTTGCCAAACGCTCCTGCGAGAACGGGAATGATGACAAGAAAGATCATCACCGATGCATGCATGGTGAACAACATGGTGTAGAACTCAGGCGAAATCTGCCCGCCTTCTCCCGCAAAAATTGACGTCCCGGTTCCGCTCAGAAAGCCGAACAGGTCCCCAATAATCGGCATCTTTGTCCACGGAAACGCCAGCTGCCATCGCACCGCCAGAGCCAGTGCACCGCCCACCAGCAGCATGAACAGCGTGGTGACCAGGAACTGGATTCCGATGACCTTGTGGTCGGTGGAGAAAACGTATTTGCTGATGAAACTCTGTTCATGATGACCATGGGCATGATCGTCATGGAGTCCAATGGTCGGGCTGGCCGTGGCCATCGACACTGCCTTTATTCATTAGGGAAACAAAGTACGTTGATCGCAGTTCTTTCGGACAGCGCTGTCCGCGCCACGATCCTATTCGTCTTCGTCTGTTTCAGGAACGACACCGTCGAAGTTCTGTTCCTGTTCCAGATTGGTTAAGTATTCTTCGTACACGTCCTGTGGTTCGGCAAAGATCGTTGCACGCATCTTGTAATGGCCCCAGCCACACAGCTCTGCACACAACAGGTCGTATTCACCTGGGACGGGAACCTCAAACCACACGGGAATGATCAGTCCCGGCACTGCATCCTGCTTGACTCGCAGTTGAGGTGCAAAGAACGCGTGCTGTACATCGTCACTAATCAGATTGAATCGAACCGGTCGGCCCGATGGAACATGCATTTCATTGACAGCGTAGAGGTCGTCCGGCTGAGGTGAATCCTGCAGCAGCTTGCCCGGCGCCGGGTATCTCATACGCCATTCGAACTGGCGCGCAGTGACTTCCACTACCGGAGCAGATCTGGCTTCATCCGGAAATTTCGCCTGGACACGGAACTTCATCCACACGTCCATTTGATACAGAGCAATGAAGACAAGTATGAACGCCGGCACGATGGTCCAGATGAGCTCCAAACTGTGGCTGCCGTGACTAAACTCGGCTTTCTCGTTTTCGTCTTTGACGGCACCGCGCCACAGTACCCAACCCAGAGCGAACTGAGTCCCCACGAACGTGATCGTGACGATTCCCAGGATCAGATAGAACAGGCCATCGATCTCTTTGCCCAGCGGCGACATCGCTTCGCTGGGGAACCACCATCCACGACTTGGAGCAATCCAACACACGTAGACGGCGAGGATCGGCCAGAAGAAGAAAAACAGTGCCCAGAATTTTTTCACAATCTTGACTCCGAATGGTCGCCAGTGCACCTGGAAACCTGTTGCTCAACGACAATCCCGAACAGGGAATAAACTTCTCATTGAGCGATCAAACCCCACTGTGATGGATATATGGCTGGCTACTCCGACGGGGCAGCACGGCCAGGTTCACTTTCAAATGGAATACTCAGGACATAGTTGACGATGTGCCAGATCTTTTCATGTTCCAGATTTTTAAAGGACGGCATTCTCGTACCCTTAATTCCCGCATGAACCCGCTGAAACAGATCCACCGGTCGCCTACCCCCTCGATAGATTCCGTAGGTCAGATTTCGAGGCTGATTGATATTATCCCAGATGTCGTGCAAGCCAGGTTCGCCATATAACTTCTCTGTCACGGGATTCTTTTCGAAAATGGTTGTCTGAGGTCCGTCCCCTCGACCATCAATCCCGTGGCAGTCTGCACAGCCAACATCCTTGGACAGGAATAATTCGCGGCCGATTCGTCGAGATTCAATTGTATCCGGCACGCGCGAGACGGATGGAACCACCACTGCGTCTTCCTCATCTGCCGCCGTCCAGTCGTCCGACAGACTCTCACCAACGAACTCCAGCGAATCCTGAATGTCCTCGCCCAGAACTCCTTTGAGTTCTTCAACGATTTCCTGCACTGTCTCGCCGCTTTCCACCCGGCTGGCAACGGCATCTGATGAATAGTCACCTGAAAGTTCGCTTACCAGTCGACGTTCAAATTCACCTCTCATGGCAAGAAATCGAACGTACTCAATCACATGTGCAAGTTCGCCTTCATCCAGCATGGGAACAAACGACGGCATATAGGTGCCGGGAATGCCGTTGGTCAGAATGCGTTTGAGGTCGTTGCGGCTGGCCTTCGCCTGGCCGTTGGTGGAGGTAAACTTGAAAACACCGTGACGATAATCCCGGGGACGCGGATTCAGATATGCAGCAGTCGGTCCCGCGCCGTCGCCACTCGTGCCGTGACAGTGTGAACAATGCCGCTGATACAATTCGCGACCGTGCTTCAGCACGTTGCCGCCATCAATCACAATCTGGTCGCCGGCAGCAGGAGGAGTGAGCATCTTGTTTTCAAGTATAGCAATGCCTTCTTCCGGATCCCAGCTGGTGATTGTCACGGTCTCCGGCCCCGCCTCTGAAGAGGCCGAGGCACCCGTGACAAACTGCATGACTCGTGGACTATCAAAGGCTTCCGGCGGTTCCTCAAATTCCAGCTTCAGCGATTTGACCGGCACGTCTGCTCTGGGAGTTTCGGCAACAGCGCCAAAGACCCCGCCTGCGTCCAGTGGCAGTTTTGACCAGAAACGAACTTCCTGAGGATCGCCAAAACGATTGTCGAGGTGAGTTTTGACACCTGGCAGGTCGTCGACCCCGTCCTGAGCCTGCTGCATTAACGCGACAGTTGCCGGGGCGTAGACGAACGTCGAATTGCCTCCGTCGGAGCATCCAATAATCGCAAGTACAGCGGATGCAATCAGTGAAAGAGATATTCTGTTGATCGGAGTCAACATGATCCGGCTCTCAAGTGTCATGTGTTTTGAATTGGATGAGTACGAGGATGACGGATCAAAGATCCAGTTGAGATGCTGCGTACTCAATCTCCTGAGTGGTCGTTTCGCCAGGTTTGATACTGACCTTCAGCTTCCGATTGATGTACTTGCCTTTGGCGGCTTCGTGCCAGACCATGAAAACGTGATCGCCTGAAGGCAAATCGGGAATCTCAAAGTTTCCGTCGGCGTCAGTGATCGCTACATATGGGTGATCGACCGGAAAATGCCAGGCAACCATCCACCCGTGGAAGTCGCAGGTAACGCGAAATGGCTCGCGCTCCGCCGATTTGTAAACCAGTTCCAGTTTTCCTTCGCGATCGTTGGCCGCCACCAGAGTACTGACAGCGGTGTTTCGGTTTGGATTAGTGTGAGTGTTATGAGCTGCATCGTCAGCACTCAGGACCTTGACTGTCTGCCCAACAGGGACGGTCAAGCAGTGAGGCAGAAAACGACAGTTCTTCTGGTCGAAGATAACTGCTTCGTCGCTCACGACCGGATCAGGAGAACCCTTTGGCGCCTTGACGATGCTGATGAACACGTTGGCCACACCATTGTCGCTTCCAAGAACCAGACGTTCGTCCGGCACTTCTTCTGCAGAACAAACATTAGCATCTTTGACGTCGGCACCTTTGGCAATCAAAGGCGCGAGAGCAGGCACATTTCCGGTTAGCACAACACGACCACTAAAGCCGCCTGGCCCGCTGCTGGCACTGGCCGATCCCGAAGAATCAGGTGCGGCTGCCGCAACTTCAGTGTCGCCGGAGCCACCACCCAGGTCCGGAGGAAGGACGACGACCGAAGTGGCCTGATAGGCACCTCCTCCGACGCCCTGCTCACCACACCCGGCGGTACACAACATGACGACTGCTGCGAGACTCAGTTGAATTGAATTCTTCATGGGGTGACTCCCGGAAACATCCGGAAAACTGTTTATCTGTTGGAAGCTTGCAACTGAGGATCGACCGGCTGTTCTTCGTCCACCTGAGCGGCGTCTGCGTCGGCTGCGGGAGCGTCGTCAGGAGCCGGTGGTGTGTACGTGGTCTGGCCGACATCTTCCATCTGCTGCGTGTAGTTGAACAGCGCGTCGGACGTTGCTTCGATCTGAGCTGCCGGATCGCCACCAAACAAGTCGGGGAACTGAGTTGTGTTGTTGTGAGGGAAGTTGACCGGCATCGATGTGTATGGAGTGATCCAGGTTGGCTTGTACAGCCAGAGTCTGACCCAGTCCGGCCGCAAACGACGATGTACACGATTCAAATTCGGTCCCTGAATGTCCTTCGACGGATCAGAAACCTTGAACTTTCTGCCTCCTACTGAATGGCACTTGATGCACAACGGGCCATTCAGCGTCTTCCACCCCTCGTCAAGGTAGCTGGCTTCGGCTTCCAGCAGGCCCGCTTCCGCCAGTGTACTCTGCCGCTGTGCGAGATAATCGGTATCGGTGTGTTGAGGAACCTGATACGGGAAGTCTGCTCCATCAACAGCAGCAAAGTAGTTGGCAAGAGTCCGAGCTTCCTCGGGACTCATATTGAACTTTGGCATTCGCAGCACGGTCGTGTAACGCAGGACTTCCGGTTCCAGCAGGAACTGATAAAGCCACGGAGTCTGAACCTTGAGCCCTTCCTGATACAGAGGAGGAGGACTCGCCTGCCATGCCAGCTGTCGATTTCCGTCTGTTTTGTTTTCAACCAGATGATCGACCAGCCATTCGGCGAATTCACCACCGCGGCCTGCCTTGTAGTCGACCAAGCGTGATTCTGGAATCGTCAGGCGAGCCGAAGGCAGAACGCGTATCGCTTCTTCGCCCTCACCAAAGTCAGCTGTTTCGAACAAGTCAAAGCCACTTTCGCGAAACTCTGGATCCTCCTCTTCGGGATCCGGCTTGACCATCAGTAGCCCGCGAATCTTTGCAATGGACAGTGTGGTTTCTTCGCCATCGATCATGAACGAGTCTGACTCGCCCGTCAAAGCCTGACGAGGCGGTTTGAGCTGCAGCAACAGATCGACTGCTGACTCATGATCTGCCGGAGTCAGTTCAGTCGCTGACACGTGATAATCGTCTTCAACATCGACGCCAAAAGTTACCTCCGGCATCTCAACCATGTGACAACCCGTGCAGTTGTACTTAGCCAGAAGGAACTCACCTTCAATGCGATTCTTATCACGTTCATCGGGCTGATAGATGTATTTCTTCGCTGGCGGATCGGCGATCAGTCCCAGCACGAAGGCGGAGATCGCTTCGATCTCGTCTTCCTTCAGCGGGAACTTCGGCATTCTCAGGAGTTCGTCATGTCCTTTGGTTTCAGTCGTTTCGTAGTCGTAGCTTCGAGGGTCACGAAGTTTTTGCCAGATGAATCCCGGTCGACCGTGATGAATCAGGCTGTCGTAGAAATAAGCAGCGCCGAGTTCTCGTTCTTCTTCTTCCACACTTTCGAAGGACCGCGTTTCCACTCCGCCACCCGCAGCAGCTTCGATCGCGTGCTCGACGCGTGCCGCCGTTGACTTGAATTCGGAGCCTTCCGGTTCACCGTGATGATGCAGAAACTCTTTGATGTGTTCGAGCCCCAGCTTGCTGGTGTCCTTGCGTCCCCAATCGTGCAGCGCGGCACCGATTGGACGCGCCGATTCGTAGCCATCAATGTCGTGACATGCGTAGCAACCGTAACGGCTGACTGTCTTGCGACCGATATACTCAAGTTTCTTCTGCGTCCATGCATCCTCAGCTGCAACGGCACTGCCATCTTCTGTCGCCAGAGCGACTTCATCACCCGTAACGTCGGATTGCTTCTGAGGAAACTGGCGAGTTGCCAGCATATTCGTGACTGCTTCCTTGCTGAAGCGACCCTTGCGCAGGAAGAGTTCGACCAGACTGTCAAGATCGTCTTTCTCGTACGCTGGAGTTTCAAATGTCTCAGCTGGCCCCTGACTCAGCAGGAACGCTGTGATGTCCGCGGCTGGATCAACATCGGTTGGCGTACCACCACTGGCGTAGACATCGTAGAAAAGGTTTGGCATTCGAGTTCGAGCATGATGTCGTTCCGGCTCACGGACCCATGTGTACAGCCAGTCGCTGAAGTTCGGATCATCGGCGTTTCGTTTTACCTTTCGGTAAACGTCACTGATATTGGGGCCGAAATCCTGGGTAGAACCTTCGAACTCGCTGTGTGTATGACATCCAAGGCAGCCCTTCTCAGCAAAGAACGTTTTGCCTCTATCCGCGTCCGGCTCATAACCATCCGCCGGACTCAGCAATTCCATATCTTCAGAAATGCCGGTCAATAACGTTGCCAGCCCGGCCAGTTCGACCTGCTCGTATGCTTTCGTCTGGTCTTCCTGCTGATTGCTGTTTCCAAAGAAGCGAGGCATCTTCGTTGTTGGCCGAAATGCAGATGGATCTTTCGTCCAGTGAGCGATGAAGTCTCCTCCGACCTTGGCAGCGATGTGGCGAAGGCTGGGACCAACTTTGCGGTACAACCCGGCATGTTTGGTCGGATCTTCGGCGATGGCCAGTGCCTCTGATTCTGTCTGAGGTTCCAGTCGCATGTCGGGACCGATCGCAACGCCTGCGTCGTAGCCGTGTATCTCGTGGCAGCCGAAACAGCCGTACTTCTGGATCAGCTTCCAGCCACGGGTAACCTTCGGAGCAGAGTTGCCGAACTCCGGATGGTTTTCCAATTCTGCGACATCGTGGTGGCACTTGATACAGCCGGATTCCTTCAGTCGTTCAGGGAGCATCGGATACTCCCAGAAGTGATTGGCGTGATAGTGGTACTCATGTTCCCACTGCTCTTTTTGATGCGGCTGATTCGGTGTGTGTTCCGCGTTGTTGAAACTGGTGCCGGACCCCTGACCGTCATGGCAAATCGTACAGCCAAACTCTCCCACCGGATGCGGACTGGATGCGGTTACGTACAGCGATGGGTTGGGATGAGTCGCATACGGATGAGGGAACTCGTTCGCTTCCAACCAGTCAGCGATCTCGTCAGATTCGATATCGCCGTGCGGATACGCTTCCAGATTTCCGGGCAACGTCTTGTCTGCATTCACGTGGCATGTGCGACATCGGTCAAATCGTGCGATCGAAGTCATTCCCAGACGAACCTCCAGGTCCGGCAGCCAGTCCTGGTGAGGCTTCAGATGGGAGTTGAAACCATCAATAATTGGCAGTTCCATTGTCCAACGTTTGAGTGCCATGACCCAGGTTGTCGGAGCTTCCTTTTCCATTGCAGTTCGCAGCAGATTCTCATCGGCTTCGAGCTTGTCAATTTCTCCGGTAACTCGCTTCAACTCTGCCTGCAGTTCAAGCAGTGCCTGCATCTGTTCTCGCTTTGCCTCGTCCTCGACAAGGGCCGGATTGTCAATGTCTGCGAGTTCCTTTTGGGCCTGTTCAACCTGCAGTTGAAGTTCGTCGACCTTGCCCTGTTCCACCAGATAGGCGGCCATGGCAGCATCCGTTGGCTTCGCGTCGCGGATATCCAGACTGTAGTTGGCCTTCATCTCATCACGAACAGCTCCCTGGGACTTAAATGCTTCGCTCAGCAGTTCCACTTTGCGAGTCGCCGCGTCCTTCTTCTGAGCCAGTTCATCGCGCAGAGCAGCATATTCATTGATTTTGTTTTTCAGATCTGTTTTTTCCGTTCCAAGTGCTTCGGCCTTCGCGACATAGTCACCAGTTCTGATGTCTTCAATGTCACGCGCTTTAGCGGCAGCCGACAACTCGTAACCCGTCCGTTGATATTCACGCCATTCGTCTGTCTGGTCCTGAACCATCATCCAGATAGTTCCGACAAACAGCAGGATGCAACTGACCGCGAACACGGTGTGCATCTTGTTTTGATTTCGAAAGAAATGTTCGGTTGCTGGCATGTTGAATCAGGCTCCGGCTCAGTCCGACAGCGAAGTCTGTAACGGACGGAGCACCAGGGCGCGATGAATATAAGTAAAGTCATTCGTAAGTTGCCCGTCAGCATCTCGCCAACGGACAACAGACGGATCAATCAGATATTAAAGAACCACTCCGGGATACCGACGATGTACTTCAGTGACCATGGCGACCACCTCAGCAGCATCTTGATTGGCAGGACCGCCATCCACAGAAGCAGATTGGAAAATACAAGGAAGCGAATCACTCCCATGCGAACCAGAAAACTTCGCAGCACAGTCATGCCAAGAATCGGCGGGAGGACCGCGAAGTAAACAATAATCAGAATGATTCCCGGACTCTCGCGAATCAGGATAGTCCCCACATCAGTGCCCTTCGGGATCCCTCCGTAGATGGAACGAGGCCCGGGCCATTCCCAGAAGTACTGAGACAGGTTGACGTTGTTCGCGGCTTCCACCTTATGGACATCCCACAGTTCGTAGATCCCGAAAAAATTCCAGTTAGGCCCCCGAAGGAATGTCCCCAGAACAATCATCGCCACCCATAACGGCAGGAAGCCAAACAGGAACGTGCTGACAGCAAAAGCTCTTTCTTTAAAGCAGTAATACCCGTTACCTGCCTTGTTGAAATCGATGTAGGGAATCGCCATCAGACCGCCAAGAATAATCATTGGCAGGACAACTCCCGCGAGCCACGGGTCGAAGTAGACAAGCATTTCCTGAAGTCCCAGGAAATACCACGGTGCCTTTGACGGGTTCGGAGTCTTCACAGAAGACGCCGGTTCTTCCAGAGGTGCCTTCAGGGCAATTCCCCAGAAAACCAATAGTGATGTGAGCAGAATCATGCAGATCAGTTCGGTGTAAACCAGATCCGGCCACACCAGAACTTTCTCGTTGTTCTCCTGCTCGTAAAGTGGGCGTCCTGCTTCCACGCGATCGTCGTTATCAACAGCTCGACGAAAATAGATCCAGGTCAGGAATCCGAGAATGAACAACATCCCAACGATCGGCACGTTGTCCGGTTTCCCAACAATCTGCCGGAAATCCCAGTCAGTCATGCTGAGCCCCATGAACAGCAACGAGGCGTTCAGGAGGACCCACGCGACGGTATCTTTGATCCAGATCCGTCGCAGCATAATCATCGCGACGAAACCAATAATGCTCAGACTGAAAAACACAACCGGGTCGGCAAAGATCGAATCAAAACGAACTTTGAACCACTCGGGCATCCGTATCATGAACGTTTCGGGACTGCCGGTACCGCTGAAATGAGCAGCGGACACCATCATCAAAACCGCTGTCACGACCGCCCACAGACCGGCCACCGGAATACCGGCGATCCACGGAACGGATTTCGGTACTTCGCCATCGACCTTAAAGCTGCGGATCGTCCACAGCAGGTTCATGACGCACATGATGAGATAGTACCACCCGAGCCCGGTCAGGACCGAGGATGTTACGTCGGGATGTGGATCCATTATCTGGCAAACCGAACAGAAGTGAATTCAAACAAAGCACACATGAGACACCACGAACTGCTGTAGCTAACAACCTAGAGAGGCTGACTGATGCCGCCGTCCTTACGCACGCGCCAAAAGTGAATCGCAATTAAACCTGCCACGACGAGTGGGATCGCCACGCAGTGCAGAATGTAGAAACGGTTCAGAGTCGCCTCGCCAACGAAGCGGCCTCCAAGCAGCAGAAACTTGGCGTCACTTCCAGGAGTAATCAGGTCATAGCCACCCAGGTTCAGGAGCTGATAGCCTGGTCCCTCACTTCCCAGTACAGGATGAGCGCGAGCCATATTGGAACCCACAGTGATGGCCCACACGGCCAGCTGGTCCCACGGCAGAAGGTAGCCGGTGAATGACAGCAGCAGCGTCAACACGAGCAGCAGCACGCCAATCACCCAGTTGAATTCTCGTGGAGGCTTATAGCTGCCGGTGAGGAACACGCGATACATGTGCAGCCACACAGTAATAACCATCGCATGAGCCCCCCAGCGGTGGATCTCACGCATAATCCCCAGAGTCTGCACGTCGCGCAAAGCCTGAATATCAGCAAATGCCCATTCCAGTGTTGGGCGGTAGTAGAACATCAACAGCACACCTGTGATGGTCTCGACCAGGAACAGGAAGAATGTGATTCCTCCCATGCACCATGTGTACGAGAGTGCAATGCCCTGCTGCTTGACCGATACCGGATGCAGATGCAGAAAGAAGTTCGTCAGCATCACGACGACGCGGTTACGACGATCTGTCGGAGCCGGATGTCGAAAGACACTACGCCAGATTTGTGAATTACGAATATAATCGCCTACGGACACTGCCGAGTTTCCTTTGGCCGGAATTCAGAGTGACAAGTGGCCAGACAGCTGACCACAGAAACGCCCCGTCATGACTAGACGACGGGAACGTAAGATGCTGGGTTCTCCCACTGACCAAGTTCCTGCTGAAATTTGACACTCTTGTCAACTTCCAGCATTCCATCCGGCGCGAGGCGAATGCCCATTCGCTCCAGAGGACGTGGAGCAGGACCTTCAAAGTTGACTCCGGTTTTCCGGAATCCCGACCCGTGACAGGGGCACTTGAATTTCTGTTCCCCTTCGAGCCAGTTCGGTGTGCAACCCAGATGTGTGCAGACGGTCGACAGAGCGTAGAGCATCGGCTCTCCGCCAACTTCTGCATTCACAATCCAGACTCCGAACTGAGCCTTCCACTTCGTCGAGACAGTTCCCGGTGAATAATCGGTGGGAGGCCCGATTTTGAATTTCGTTGGAGGTTCCACGAGTACGTTTGGCATCATGAAACGAGCCACACCCAGACTTGCGGCGGTCAACGCTGAAGAGAACGCAACCCATGCGAGCACAACAGGAGTGGTGATCCAGCCGACTAACACTCCGAGGAAGAATCGCCTATCGGAAGCATCAGCTTTCGCAGCTGGTTTAACAGCAGTCTTTGGCCGCAGTGGCTTCGACGGCAGTCGAACCGGCTTGTCTTCGGCTTCTTCAGGAGACTGTCCCGCTCGAGCCGCCTGAATAATTTCGGCCGCAGACAAACCGCTGACCGCGGCCTGGTCGATCTCAGGAGCAGCAGCTTTTGCTGGCTTCGTCGCAGCCGATGGTGCTGGTACTGCACCACCTCCACCGCCTCGGACGGCCGCCAGAATATCTGCGGTTCCCCCGGGAGCCGCTGTTGGTTTTGCCGCTCCTCCGCCCCTTGCCGCAGCCAGAATATCGGCAGTTGACGAAGGCGTCTTTTCAGCTGCAGGCTTGGCCGCGCCGCCTCCACTGCGAATAGAATCCAGAATTCCGCCGGTTCCTGTGGGAGCAGGCGGAGCCGGTTCTGCAGCTGGTGCTTCGGCCGCTGGTGGTTCCTGCTCTGCTGCACCGGATGCATCCGCAGGCGAGGAACCGCCGCGAATTGCCGCAAGGATTTCTTCAGTGGAAAGCTTATCGCCCATCTGAGTAGCCGCGGTTCGAAAGACAGGGATCGTTGTGTTGGTTCAGCAGCGTTGACCACGCGAGCGGTCAGAATATTGCCGGAACAACCATCGAACGGAACTCAGAACAGAGTCGTCGTTCAATGTTCCACAACGTGGAACGGATGAGTCAGCAACTGTGCATTTAGTTTCAAACACAGTTGCCTGCGGGATTCTGCATCGCACCCGCCAGACTGACAAGCGCGCTCAAAATTTGCACGGTTCTTTTCTCAGAGGCAGGAAGCTCTAAAATCGCGCCTTCCCAGCCACGGGAAGGTCATAAGTTGAAAATTTTGACTGACTTACGGAGCGTTGAATGATCGGAAAAAACACCCCAAAACGCGCTGTGATCGCAGTTGTCAGTGCACAGTGTTTGGGTGCATGGAGAGAACCGTTGTGGCCTCGGCAAACACTGCGCAATGCACATTCGCTTCGCGACGAATCGCACTGAAACAAACATGCATGTTGCGCTCATGTCGCAACAAATGTGACATAGTAGAAGATCAATCCGGTCACGGCAGTCAGCGTAACATCAATCGTTGACAGCCAACCAAGCCGTCGATGTAAACGGCTGTGCCCAGACGGAAGGGGTGGAGATGGAAACTGCCGCAAAGCCATGGCGAGCGTCACAATCCACAGCAACGGAGTTGACACAGCGAACACCAGATGTAGCCAGAGCCATGGTTGAGCACGACTGATGCGTTCGGCAAGCAGTGCTTCATCTGAGTACCCTTTTGCAACGACGTTTTCCCATCCGCCATGGACCACCTGCAGATCTACTTCGAACGCTCCTACGGCGATCAGCAACACGACACACAATCCTGTCTGCAGAATTCTATGTTGGCTGTAGCGGTGCCCAAATCTGACCAGGCAAATGCTGGCGACCAGGACCGGAACGATAACCACAAGGGCGCAGACAACGAAGTCCAGCATGAAGGAAGTTTGATATCCGAGGAACCCGTCGGTCAGCATGGGAATTCCGGTGTCAACAGGTGACGAACATGGACGGCAAATGATGTGCAGGCGGGTTATACGACGAGGAACATCAATCGGCAACTTGTCGTGTGTCCGTCTGTTGCCCGTAGTTTAGACACCGCGACGAATGACTGTTCATTGTGAAAAGGCCGGACTTTGCGGCTCCGATTTCCTGTAGTCTGACGCTCTCAGATCAGCTCGTGTATCTCGTCGATTCTCAATTCGCCTGAGTTCAGTCATCCGCCGGTGTCAAACGAATACCACTTTCTTAGTTCAGATGTTTGATCTGGATTATTGACAATAATTTGTCCCATCCCCGGTGGCAATTCGGTCGTTGCTGATTGCCTGGCAAGATCGGATACAATGTAGATAAATCCAACCAGGGTTTGCGTGTCAGACTTGATTGAGTCGTATTGCTTGCAAGCATAACAAAGCAGCCGAAACGCGTCTTCATCGTGCAGGTTTGTAAAGACCATGTCGAACGCACCGGCTGTGAAGGCCTCAGACTGCCGAAATTGTGGAATGAGACCAGAACCAATTTGCCTGGCGATTGCTAACAGCTCTGAAAAGGCGGATTTAACATTCAGGGTTCTTGAGCCAGAAAGCAATGGGGAACGAAGAAACACCGCGACCACAATCAGGCCGTCGACTGGCCACACTGCCGCAGAAAGATGCCGTGAAACTGCGGATCGGGGACGAGGCATGGATGCTTGTACTGCTCCGGACTGCCGCCGGTCGTCCCCAGTCGATGGTTAGTGAAGTGCCGCCAGGCGTTTGCCGGCAACTGCCGAACCTGTACCTGTCCGAGGCGCTCTGTATCGCGTTTCTCCCGGTACTCAATGTTGCCTTCTGAGAGCAATGTGTCTGCCCTGTCGGCCAGTCGATTCATGGCATCCTGCCCAAACTGCTTAGCACCGTGCACGTAAAGTGTATAGCCGGGTGGCTCTCCCCATCGCGATGTGAGCGTGTACTGCAGGAGTGGTATTCTGAGTTGATCGGCTGCCCCACGAACTGCATCAACCACCTGAGATTCTGCGATCTTTTCTCCCGTAATGCTGCTGATGTGTGCTCCCTTGTGACGGAACTCCAACATTGGGGTCGAGCCATAGTAGCCCGTGCAGCGCACCACATCTCGGATATTGTACCGGTACAGCCCCGAGGACGTCGTCAGCAGAATCAGGTACTCGTTCCCTTCCTCCAGTTCGTGAGCTTCCAGGACGGCAGGATCAGTCGACTCTGCCTCTTCGATTGGAATGAACTCAAAGAAGTGTGATTCGATTTCAAGCAGTCCGGATGGCGTGTTGTCAGTGATCGGCAGGGTCATCCGACCTTCACTGGCATGCAGACCATGATCCCGGACGGGCACATTGCCAAAGACCTCGCGCAGTCGAGGCAGGTAGGCTCCCGCGCTTCCTCCTGACCAGACACCAAGACACTGAAGACTGGACCAACAGTCAGACAGCCTGAGTTCGCCGTGCCGCTCAGCCAGCTTTTCCAGTTGCTTCGCTCGTCGTTTTTGTGGCCGCAACAATCTGGAGACTGCTTTCTGATCGACCGGATCATTTATCTGCCGTGCGGTGCCATCATGGATATCACGAATCAGCGATTCCGTGTTCTCACGGGCGTATTCCGCTATCTGCAGAATGGTGCTCGGATTGGCCGTAATCAGCATTCCAACCCAGGGATCCGCAATGGCAAACCGTGCCACCGCATTGCGTTTGGCCAGTGGATCCCGCAGGTGAGCGACTTCCTGTGGAATCGTATACAGAGCCCTCACCATAAAACTCTGCATCGACGCCACCAGACCGCTGATGTTGCCGCACGGTGTTCCATCCGATGTGGTGAAACGCCGATGACTGCTGGCAACCTGCACCATAAACAGCATCTGCAGGTCCGGGTGATCGTAGTGGCAGCCAGCGCCCCACGTCTGCCAGCTCCTGCGGTAGTCCTGCACAAAGCGATCTGTCACAGGAATCAGTTTGGATTCTGCTGTCGTCCCGCTGGTGACAGCATACATCAGCAGCTTGTTGCGTTCTCCCAGCAGTGCTCGGTGATTGCCCAGTTTCATCCGGTCGATGTAGGGAGCGACCAGTCCGTAGTCAGAAACCGGGATGCGGGAACGGAACGCGTCGACACTCATGCCCGGGCGAAGGCCAAAATCCTTTGCGAAATCAGTGTCGGCATTCAGTTGAAGCAGTCCCTGAAGCGTCGCGTGCTGTGGCTCTCGGCAGGATGCATTCGCTGTTGCCAGAAACTGCTCCCTCGCTCGCATCAGCTTGTTACGAAACCACCCTCCCACTTTGCTTCGCAGTTTGTAACGCAGAGGGATAGCAGACATTCGGGGGGAATACCGAAGAAGTGGGATGGAAGGAGATTCAGCAACCGCCGAGCGGGTCAATTGCTCTGAAGCCCTCTCAACATAAAGGCGGCAAGCGTTTCAGCTCAAGCATGAAGTCTGGTGGATGATAGATTTCCGGATATGCTGGCTGGAGCATCACACTCCTGGACCGTCACCGTGTCTACGAAAAAAGACACCGTGTCGCTCAACACGATGCCTTCGATTGAACACTGCCTGCTTTCCGGTGATTCTCCCGGAGAACGCCAATGCTGGCCCGAAAACGACCGACTATTCGTCTGAGTCTGTTTCTTCCTCTGTCTTGGTCTTCTTCTTTTTCTTGCCAGCAACGGCCTTGCGGACCAGTGTCTTTGGCAAACCCAGTGATGAGGATTCTCCTTCGACCCACCGTCCTTCTTCGATGAGTTGGTCAATCCGTTCGCCTCGCTTCAGAACATTGCGCGTTCGCACGAGGCCACGTGGTTTTTTGAGTGATTGATCTATCGACACTGTACTGACTCCGGTTGAATGATCTGCGAACCAACTGTTACTCGCAATTCGCCACCATCCTCCGTCAACAACCGAAACAGGCGGCACTCTCAGGTCCATTGCCTTAGCTGGCAGAAAACGATACTGAAGACGGCAGGATGTGCTTCCTGCCAGACCCGTTTGCAGACGTCGAGAGGAGCGGGATACTACCGGCAAAGAAGCAGCGACTCAACCACGGTTTCGTGTGTTTTTCCTCATGAATCCGGATCTGCCGGCCATTCTTCAGGCCTGGCCCCTCCAATTATGTCAGGATGCCGCGATCGCCTGTCCCAGTGGCAGCAGCACCTGTTCGATGACGAAGTGATCCATCAGCTGCTCGGACTGCGCCCTGAGTTGCTTCAGTCGTTCCGCAAACGACGCGTCGTGTTCCATACTGCCATACTGGCGAACGGTGAAGTACACACTGATGTTTTCTTCCGGAAAATCGTTGCGCCGCACATGGTAGGCATTCGTTCGTGTTTCGATGAACAAACGAGCCTGAAGCCGACACGAATCTTCCAGACTGATGGTAATCGATGGCTCGCAGTTGAGGACGGAGGCTCCTTTCACATCGAGGAACTGATCAAAGGCAGGGCAGGTTCCCAAGGCCTTTGCTATGAGCGCATCGTGGTTGCCTCGGTAGGTAAAATCAAATCCCAGCATGTAATCCAGCGCTTCGCAGTCTAGTGGGCTGACCGTCAGCATGTAAGGAACCAGCTCCAGGATCAGGTTGTGCTGTTCTTCGGACAGGTCACTGTCGGTTGGATTGACGAATCCGCTGCACAGCCGACGAGCTTCCATCGACACCCAGCGGTACATGGGCTGATCTTTATCTTCTTCGAGGACGAAATCTCCGTTTTCGCGCGTGTAGAAGTTACGCATGCTGGGAAAAGACTTCTGCACGCGGCCGAAGAAATCGAGGACGGTCTCGCGCGAGTTCGGCAGCGGAATCTCGGTGTTGAGATTCATGTTGACGTAGAAGTCATGCGCAAGTGTGCTGTATTGGTGCATGCAGTGGGTGTCCTGCCAGCGAGTAAACAATGGTTCGAAGTCATGTGCTGCATGACGCTCTGAATGTCATTGCTGCACGGATCGGTCTGCGCGAAACAGGTGATTGTAGGGCAATTCTGACAGGGTTCCAGACCCGCCTTGTGCGCATTCCCGTTCGCAGGACCGCCGCGACTCCATCCTGATTCCCTCGATATTCCCAAACGCAGTTAGTGGTGGGCATGCTGCGAACTCGTCATACTCCTGACCTTCATGATCCATTATTATTTTGGGGCGGACTAGCAAGATGGCGCCAGACCAGCGACACAGAAGTATCCTTCTGTTTGGCCCACCGGGCGTTGGCAAAGGGACTCAGGGTGGAATCCTTGCGAATATCCCTGGGTTCTTTCACCTGTCTGTTGGCGACGTGTTTCGCGCCGTGGATATTGGGTCTGAGAACGGTAAAGAGGTGTACGACTACATTTCCCGAGGAGAACTTGTCCCGGACGAACTCACCATCAAAATGTGGAAGAAGGCACTGGACGCCTACATCGCCCTTTCGCGTTACAAACCGCGCGAAGACCTTCTCGTGCTGGATGGAATGCCAAGAAACGTGCAGCAGGTCGAAATGGTGCGCCAACACCTCAATATCACCAGCGTAGTATCTCTGGAATGCAGCGATCAGGAAGATATGGTTCATCGAATCCGCCGCCGCGCGATTCGCGAGAACCGAGCCGACGATGCCAATGAAGATGTGATTCGTCACCGATTCAGCGTCTATGAAAGAGTCACTGCACCGGTGCTGGAGAAGTTCGACGACTCTATGGTCCATCGAGTCGACGCCAATGGTTCACCTGCTGAAGTTCTGTACTCCATCCTCGAACACGTGATTCCCGCACAGAACGAATTGTTTGACGCCAATCGTGAAGACTGACGTGAGTTCAGTTTCAGTCCCTGCTTTCGGCAAACAGAGGAAGCACAGCGTTTAGAAGTTCCTGCCTGCGAAACGGCTTTGAAACATAGTCGTCCATCCCGGCCGCCAGGCATTCCTCACGATCACCCTGCATCGCATTCGCCGTCATGGCAACGATCGGAACATGGCGATCGGTTCCGGATTCGCGTTTGCGGATTTCACGCGTTGCCTGCAGGCCGTCCATTTCCGGCATCTGCACGTCCATGAGGATCAGGTCGAATTCGTTCGCTTCCCACATATCAACCGCTTCTTCGCCGTTCATCGCGACTTCGACGCTATGTCCCCACTGTCCCAGCACTCCCTTCGCCAGCGTCTGGTTGACGAGACTGTCTTCTGCCAGCAGAATTTTGAGAGGGCACGGGAACTGTGAACCGGCATTGGCAGGGTTCTCGGCGGATTCATCGTTCCGGCCGGCGCCCAGCTCACGAGCCACCACGTTGAATAGTTCCGACTGTTTCACCGGTTTGAAGAGATGAGCATTCGTCCTGAGTTCTTCGCAGCGACGAACATCTTCGATCCGGTCACCGGAGGTCAACATGATGATGACCGTATCCGACAGAGTGGCTTCCTGCCGAATGAATGCCGCCAGATCGAAACCATCGCGTTCGGGCATATTAACATCAGAAATCACCAACTGAAATGCGTCCGGTGTTCCAGCGGCGGCCCGCATGGCTTCGATGCCCTGATCGACTCCCTCGACACAGCGTGGCTTCATGCCCCATCCTCTCAGGATTTCGTTCAGAATCAGACGGTTCGTCGAATTGTCATCGACGACAAGCACCCGAGTGCCACTGATCTGGCCGGGTTCTTTGGGCCGGGGGTCCGGCGGTTCAAGCACTTCAAGAAACACGTCAAAGTGAAACGTGCTTCCGCGCCCCAGCGTGCTTTCGACTTCCAGATGGCCGTCCATCAATTCCACCAGTCGCTGTGAGATCGCCAGGCCCAGCCCGGTGCCCCCGTACTTGCGAGTGGTGGAACTATCAGCCTGTTCGAACTTGCCGAAAACAGACTTCTGCTTCTCCGGCGCTATCCCTATTCCGGTATCGCGCACACTGAATCTCAACTGAGCGATATTGCTGCTTCGCAATGGGCAACTCACGTCGATTACGATCTCACCTTCATCGGTAAACTTGATGGCGTTGCCGACGAGGTTCACAAGGATCTGTCGCAAACGTCCAATGTCTCCAACGAAGTATTCCGGTACGCCTGGGCTGATTCGATAGGCCAGTTCCAGCTTCTTCGCATGGGCTCGCAGAGCGAGGGACCGGACGGCATCACCGAGGCTGTCTCTGATTGCAAACCGGGTCCGAGTCAATTCCAGCTTGCCGGCTTCAATCTTGGAAAAGTCCAGGATGTCGTTCAGGAGAGTAAGCAGCGCATCCCCGGAATCTCGCACGATGGAAAGGTATTCCCGTTGCGTCCGATTGAGATCCGTATCCATGACCAGTTCTGTCATGCCAATGATCGCATTCATCGGCGTACGTATCTCGTGGCTCATGTTGGCGAGAAAATCGCTCTTGGCCCGATTCGCAGCCTCTGCCTGGTCGCGTGATTCCCGCAGGTGAGCTTCCATCTCCTTCCGAGCCGTAATGTCAATGCCGGTCCCCAGGACGCCCGGCTGTCCGTCGTATTCAATCGCTGCGCCGGAAAAATCGACCCAGCGATGCTGGCCGCTCTTGTTAATGATCTTGATTTCATACCGGTCAGGAACGTCTTCACCCCGCATCCGGGCCTGACTTCGGTACTTCACGGTCTCAGCGGAATCCGGATGGACGTAGTCAAGGAACGACATTTTGCTGAGTTCCTCGATGCTGTACCCCGTGATTCCTTCTGTTGCCGGGTTCGCATAGCTGTGGCCGGTCCCCTGAAAGATTCCGACCATTGCTGGCAGCATTTCCGCCATCGTTCGGAAGCGTGCCTCACTCTCCAGAAGCGATTCCTGAGCCTGACGTCGCTGATCTCCTTCCTGTTCAAGTGCCTCATTGCGCGATTTGAGATCTCTAACGTGCTGTTCTAGTGCCGCATTCGACTCCCGCAACTCTTCGACAGTTTGAGCCAGCTTCTGTTCCGCTTCATCAGCGCGCCGGTTGGCGCCTTTGTTTTCTTCCGACAACGTTGCCACAGACTCCGACGTCACCTGCAACTGCCGTTGCACTTCCTGAAGTTCGAGCATCGGGGAGAGAATCATCGCCAGATGTTCAAACTCCTCCAGATCTGCGGGAGTAAACTCACCCTCAAACTTATCCGACGCCTGTAGCACACCGACAAACGACTGATCCCGACTGAAGATCGGAACCGCCAGCCAGCCTCGCATCGGAGGGTGTTCCATGCCCCTTTCATCCTTCAGGTCACTGAAAGCTCTCCACGCTGGATGGGAGATTAGTTCTTCATCTGTCATGCAGAATCCAGACTCACACGTCGCGAGCATGCCCCAGATTCCCTCACCGGTTGGCATGACATCATAAGACAGGTACTCCTCGTACTTGTCTGACAATGAAATAGCGTGAACGCCCGATTCAAATGCGCCGTTCGGAAGATAACTGAGCGCGGCCTGATGCGCTCCAATAATCAAGCGGACCTGATGCACAAAGACATCCAGGGCCTGTTCGATTGATCTCGTTTCGTAGGCGCTGGCCAGGGTCCGTCCAAAGCTGCGAATGATGGACGAACGATCGTTCGGCTGAGATGCATCCGATGACTGATTGTTCATGATCCCTCTTCGCCTGTGTTGCGATCCGTCATGCAATGCGAGAAGACAGATATCCTCGTCAGGCCACAATCCGTATTCAGGACGATGATGTCAACCTTGACGCCAGGCTGCTCGTGCTGAGTTCGCAGATTACGCTGAGCTGTCTCGGAGCAACACAGACGAAACGGCTCACGCAGGTAGTTTCACGAGCCTGCTCGTCTTCATCAATGCGTGACACCTCTAGGCGAAGAAGAATGTTTCTTCTGCTGTCGTTCGCAGGAGCTGACGGCGCTCCGCTTCAGTGACAAAATCGATTCGGTCGCGGATCAATGAGATCGAAGATGCGTATGTGTTGCCTCGCGTGAGCTGATAGGGGCAGTCGCTGGCCCACATGAGGCGATTCGGCCCGAACGTATCACAAAGCCGGCGGATCAGTGGGATTAGCTCCGCGTGAGGCGGCTGTTTTTTGCCAAGAGCATAGTACGCTGAGACTTTCACCTTCACATACGGATGAGCTGCCAGACGACACAGATCGGTGACTTCGTTGTCCCTGATCTCACCATCGATCCCAATCCTCGCGAAATGATCGATGACCACCGGAGTTTCGGGATACTTCCGGCAGGCGGCATCAAGGAGCGGCAGGTGTTTGGCATCGATCAGGCAACACATTGCCTGGCGGGTTTCTACTGCTGTCTTCCACATTTCTGTCATGCCGCTGGTGTTCAGCCAGTCCGTGATCCCTTCACGAGGCCCGATGCGAAAACCGGTCACGCGTTGCTTCAGCAGCTGCTTCATGGCTTTGCCGCAGTTTGGCCGTAGATCGTCAACTCCACCAACCATCCGAAACGTGTCTGGATAGCGTCTGCAGGCATCGATCAGGTAGCTGTTATCGAATCCGTGGAACGGCGGGTGCTGGATAAGGACCACTCGTCCAACTCCTTCCGGCCTGGCGATCTCCATTAGTTCTTCAGCGTTGAAGCTTCGCGGGGAGAGGTTTTCAATCGTCATTCCGGGCTGCAATGGAAACCTGTCAACGTCCGGCGTCCAGATGTGGGAGTGTGCATCAATCCACGGAGTGTCGTCGTTGTCACTCTTGCCGGCGGACGCCGATTGCGCCATCGCTACTGTGACAGCTGCACCAGCGGCGATCGCAGTGCGGCGAGTAATCGTGGAGTCAGATTGCATGTCAGTTGCCATTCTGTTCTTCCTATTGAGGTGAAAACTCCTGCCATCCGGTTGCCTGAATCCGATCGAATTCCGCTTCGATGTCGTCTCCCTCGTAGAACGAAAACCACCCGTTCAGTCGTGAGGTTTCTCCGGGGCCACAATCAGCGAAGTGCCCATCGCTGTGTAAGCAGGGGCATGGAGGATTGAACCAGGTCCGATCACAGGGTGTCCAGGCGGTGACAATCCAGCGGTTGCCATCGGAGGAGCAACGAGCAACGTAGGGTACGCGCGTGACAACGGTTGCATCGCTGTCACTCACAAACTCCGGAGCGCCCTTCAGCATCACGCAGTTCTGCACTTTCAGATTGCTGAGCTGTTCGTCAGATCCGTTGTGCAGCCACATTTCCATTCTCAGCGAAGTGGCACTCGCAACGATTCTGGTGCCGAATCGGACATGGTTCGGAAGAGTTCGTTCCATTCGGAGCGAATCATCCGCAAGGCGTTCCCACTCAAGCGTTTCCAGTGGAATGCCCTGTTTATCCCACATCGTATCGACGTGCGTATGAGCAAGATACAGCAGGCCGTGAGTCCGCTCGTCATTGCGTCGGATCGCCTCAGGCAAATCCAGCACAAAATAATCACGGTCATTCCACGGCGCAAACACACTGATCTTGGTTTCACGCTGAGGACGCACGGCTCCATCCAGAAAGCCGATGCGAGGATGCCTGCCGCCCGGATACGGGACCGTCAGCAGCGGAGCATCCGGAGAACGCCTCGGACGACTCCCTTCGGTAATGTTAAACTCATTCAAAGCCTGTTGAATCTGTTCAGCTGACAATCCTGTCGCTGCTCGAATCTCCGGCACACTGAAGTGGTGATACCAGACCATGTTCTGGAGCCACTGTTTCAGATCTTCGGCACCAGCCGGAGGACGCTCATTCCTGTCCATTATCCCGGAGACAAGCTGACGCTGTCGATCTTTGATGACCATGTTGGGGTCTTTGGGTTCGACACCAGGATCGACATACTTCGCCAGGTCCCGGAGCGCAATCACTGTGTAGTCGTTGTCGGCCAGATATTGCATGTACACTCGAAACTGATCCGGAGGAGTGTTCACCCACGAGTGAGCAGTATCCGGGGCACCATGGAACTGCACCACCGCGATGCGGCCGTGTCTGGCCTGTTCGACGGCTCGACGAAAATCGTCAAACGTCCAGTCCGGACGGCCATCTCCGGCGGATGGAATCAGTAACGGATGATCCAGGCCGGGCTCGTACGCGAACCCTCGTCCTTCTTTGTAAGGAAATTCGGGTGCGCCTCCTCGACGAGCAAACTGAATCCCCAGCTCCTTCAGGATGGGCAGTGCATCCGGATCCAGGCCGTTTCCAGGATACGCGAACGTCGTCGTGCGGGGAATGTCATACTCTGCGCAGCGTTCATTGATTGCCTCGATCTGCTCGGCCAGTTGTTTGCGACGACTCGGGTCGCCGGCATCGAGCGACATGTGGTCACGCGTGTGATTGCCGATCTCAAAGCCATCGCTGTGCAGTTGAGCGATCTGCTCCCATGTCATGTAATCCTGCTTGTTCGTCTTAAAGTCAAATCCTTCGGTAATGAAGAACGTCGCACCGAACCCGTGAAGCTGCAGGACGTCCCGGACAACGGTGAAGTGCGATTTGACAGAATCGTCAAACGTCAGGACAACCAGCTTGTCCGGAATTGGCTCGAGCGCCCAGACAGAACGTACGGCAAGACAAGACAGCAGGAACAGCAACGTTCTGAACGGTGACATCATCATAAGGGTCTCAGGAACGTTTGAGTGGTTTGAATCGACTTCCTCCGTTGGCGGGTTCATCGCCCTGGCGTGCTTTGCGTTCCTGTTCGTAAATCCGGTAATTGCCTTCACACCACACGACATTCTCATCGCCTTCAAATGCCAGAATGTGTGTGGCAATGCGATCCAGGAACCAGCGATCATGACTGACCACGACGGCACATCCACCGAAATTCGTCAGTCCTTCTTCCAAAGCACGCAGAGTGTCGACATCCAGGTCATTTGTCGGTTCGTCCAGCAGCAGCAGGTTCCCGCCGGACCGCAGCAGCTTTGCCAGGTGAACTCGATTCCGTTCTCCACCGGACAGGCTCCCCACATTCTTCTGTTGATCGGACCCTCGAAAATTGAACCGCCCACAGTAGCTGCGAGCATGAATCTTCGACTTGCCGACTTCCAGAGTATCGTGACCATCCGAGATTTCTTCGTAGACTGTCTTCGAAGGGTCAAGTGCGTCGCGGCTTTGATCCACGTACGACAGTGACACCGACTCACCGATTGTCAGCGTTCCTTCGTCGGGTTCTTCCAGTCCCATGATGATGCGAAACAGCGTCGTCTTTCCGGCTCCGTTGGCTCCGATCACACCCACGATTCCACCCGGCGGAAGATTAAAGTTCAATCCGCTGAACAGCGTTCGGCCGTCGTATGACTTCTTCAGGTCTTCGGCAATGACTACCTTCGTCCCGAGTTTGCGGGATGTCGGAATCTGAATCTGAGCCGACCCTTCGCGGGCGTCGTATTCCTGAGCGGCCAGTTCTTCGTATCGCTGCAACCTCGCTTTGTTGCGCGTCGAACGCGCCTTCGGAGACATCCGGACCCACTCGAGTTCCTGCTTGAGTTCTTTTTGTCTCCGGCTTTCTGAGCGTTCTTCCTGTTGCAGACGTTTCTGCTTCTGTTCCAGCCACGAGGAATAGTTTCCTTCGTAGGGGATACCTTTGCCTCGGTCGAGTTCCAGGATCCAGCCAGCAACGTTGTCCAGAAAGTAGCGATCGTGAGTGATCGCCACGACGGTTCCGGGGAAGGATTGCAGAAACTGTTCCAGCCACGCTACGGATTCTGCATCGAGGTGGTTTGTCGGTTCGTCCAACAGCAGGATATCCGGGTTCATGAGCAGCAACTGACAAAGCGCGACTCGCCGCTTTTCACCACCGGAAAGATTTTCCACCAGACTGTCTGCGGATGGCAAGCGAATGGCGTCGGCCGCAATCTCCAGCGTTCGATCGAGTTCCCACAGATTGGCAGCGTCGATCTTATCCTGAACCTTTGCCTGCTTCTCCAGAAGTTCTTCCATCTCTTCAGGAGACATATCTTCGCCCAGCTTCATGCTGATTTCGTTGAATTCATCCAGAATGGCACGCGACTCAGCAACTGCTTCTTCAATGCACTCACCAACTGTCTTCGCCGGATCCAGTCGTGGTTCCTGTGGGAAATAGCCGATACGAATTCCTTTTGCGGGACGCACCGTCCCCATGAAGTCCGTGTCTTCACCGGCCATAATTCGCAGGAGCGTACTCTTGCCAGCGCCGTTGTTTCCCAGTACGCCAATCTTGGCACCCGGATAGAAAGCCAGCCAGATGTCAGACAGCACCTCCTTCTCGTCGTACAAACGAGTGAGATGCTCGATGGTCATAATGTACTGTTCGCCCATTTGTGTCGATCTCTGTTTCTGATTCTTCAGGATTATGCTGGGACGCCAACATTAATCGGCTTCGGTCGCCCATCGGACCTCAGTGTCGTCGGTCACTGTTCGTCGAATGGCACGCTGACCAAGTTGACGGCGATGACTCGATATGGTCCCGGTTCGGAATTTTGGAATTCGCCATTCTCAAGGTGATGAATTGCGTCGTCAAGCGAGTCAATCAGGCAGTATTCGTTGACATGAATACAAGCCGCGATGTTGTTGCATGACACTGGGGAACACTCGTGCGAATAACCTTGTGAATACGAAACCACATCAAAGCCAAGTAACGTTTTGCGCGGTGGTGGCAAGACGCTCGTGCCAATTCGAGGGTCGGCGTGAAAATCAATCCATCCGCCCTTCTTGGGATCAAACTGTTGCGGATAGGCGCGATAGTAGAGTAACGCTAAATCCGTGAGGTCGGCGCCCGATTCACGCGCAGTCGTTCCAATGCCAGCGGGAGTATTAAAGAAGCAGAAGCCGTTGTGATTCCAAAAGCTGACATAGTCGCAGAAATCAGGCGATATACAGTTTGCGACTGAGTAGACACTGCTGACTGCTGCATTATCAAGCCATGCTGGACGCGCAGTGATCCGTTTTGCCATGTAGCCAAGTTCGATCATTCGCTGATCACACAGGAATCAGGCGAGGATGCTGCAAGAAGTGCCGTCAGAACCTCACGACAAAAACTGTGCGCCAGTGGATAAATGCGATTGTCTGAACTACCACGAGGGCCCGCCACATTCAGCACGCGAATCTTATGTGCCCGGATCCAGTCGACAACGGCCACAATCTGGTCGTCTTCCGAATTCCCGTTCCCTAATGCACTCTTCTTTCGTGCCAGAAGTCGTACAACATGGTACGGCTGATTGTGTTGACGCGCCAGTTTGGCAGTGAGGCCAGTGCCGCCTGTCAGTTCGTTGAGCGCGACGATGAGTGTCCCGTCGGAGTCGCGCACATTCCACTCTGTCCGCACGGCGTAGTTGAGCGAAGACGTTTCAACCAGCGGATAGTCCTCCGGAACAGGCCCGTCTTCCGCTCGCCGTTCCCGCGGACACCAACCGGTGACTGGAATTCCAATCTGCATCGCTGCATCGAGAGCCGCTCGGTCCACGCCGGTTTGTCCACCGGAGACGACAACGAATCCGCTGTCGGGAATGGAAAGGCTGGATCTGATTTCACTCATTCACTACTGTCCCAGTCCGTTGAGAAACCCGAAGTGTAGCGATCAGGCGGAAGAGATTCTGCGGAGTACACGTAGAATCGTGTCGGACGTCTCAAATTGATCGGTGTGCGAAAGTGAACAACAGATGGCCGAAGAAGATCTGAGCGAAGCGAGCAGCGTGGAATCGATCGATTCGGGGGAACGCCGCAGTGATGCTCTGACATGGCGAGATGATCTGCGCCACGGCAGCAGCGGGTTTCTCATGGGCGCGGCCGATATTGTTCCCGGGGTTTCCGGCGGGACCATGGCGTTGATTGTTGGGATCTACGAACGATTGATCGCTGCCATCAGCCGCATCGATCGTGAATTCACCCGGCACGTGCTGGCACGCCGCTTTCGAGATGCCTTGCACCATGCGGATCTCCGATTCCTGATGGTGCTCGGAGGAGGAATCGTGGCAGGAGCCGGAGGACTGGCATCTGTGATGAAGCTGCTACTTAACGAACACCGCAGTTATACCTATGCCGCATTTACCGGAATGATTCTGGCTTCCAGCCTGATTGTATCGCGGCGCGTCCCGCAATGGACGCTTCAGCGCATCGTGCTGCTGATCCTGGCGGCGTGTGGAGCATGGTGGCTGGTGACTTTATCAGCGCTACAGAATCCGCCGGACTCAATGTTCTATCTTTTCTTCTGCGGCATGATTGGGATTTGCGCGATGATCCTGCCTGGCATCAGCGGCGCGTTCATCCTGTTGCTGCTCAGCCGATACGAAACGGTCCTGAATGCGATCCGCAGCTTCGTCCACCTCGACCTCAGTGCCAATGTTCTGATGACCTTGGTGGTGTTCTCAACCGGCTGCCTCACAGGATTGCTCACATTCAGCCGAGTACTCCGACGTCTGCTGGCGAATCATCATGACTCAACAATCGCTGTCCTGTGCGGTTTCATGCTGGGGTCCCTGTATCGCCTTTGGCCTTTTCAGAGAGACCTCACTCCTGAAATCGCAGATTTCAAACACAAGACGCTGGAACATTACGTGCCGAACGTGCTGACATCAGAGGTCTGGTCCGCAGCATTCATTGCTGTCGTCGCCGCAGCACTAGTGTTGACGCTGGACGTGGTCGCCTCACGGGCCGCAAGGCTCAGACAGTAGCGTGTCCCGGTGTTGGCCCTTCAGCCGAGGCTGCTACTCAAGAGACTGCCCACGATAGCTCAAATCAAGCAACTCAACAGGATGCATGACTGGTACGTTGCGACCTGCCTGTTTGAGTTGTGACTGCAACTGCAGTGAACACCCTGCGTTCCCGCTGGCGATGACATCTGGTTCGGTGGCAAGCAGGTGGTTAATGCGACGTCTGCCCAGTTGATCGGCCATCTCGGGTTGAGTCAGGTTGTAGCTGCCGGCTGCTCCACAACAGAGTTCCGGTTCCGCGACGGGCACCAGCGTCACACCGGGGATCGCATTTAACAGCGACCGTGGTTGTTCTCGAATCTGTTGAGCATGCTGCAGATGACAAGCATCCTGATATGCCACTGTAATGCCCAGCCGTCCCTCAGGTGCAACAATTCCGAGTTCACTCAGGAACTCACTGACATCCTTGATCTTGTTCACGACCGCGTCAACTGCGGAATGGTCTTCGTCGGGAGCCAGTTCTGACAGAATGTGGCTGTAGTCCTTGAGCATCGCTCCGCAGCCCGCGACGTTCACCACAATTGCATCGACATCAACGCCGGAAAACACCTCCACGTTTTGCTTAATCAGATCCACGGCAGGACCGGATGCGCCGCTGTGGTAGTGGATCGCTCCGCAGCACTGTTGAGTTCGCGGAATAATGACGTCACAACCGTTCTGTTGCAGCACGCGCGCTGTCGCATGATGGACATGCCGGAACATCGCGTCGGCAACACAGCCGAGAAACAGGCCGACGGTCGCCCGGCGTCCGCCGATTGCCGGTAACCGTTCAGGAAGTGGTGGGCCGGATGATTTCAGCTGAGGCAACTGCTGCTGCATCCGCTGGAGGCGCGTTGGCAGAAGCCGTGTTAGTCCAGTCGCGTCGAGTGCGCGATCCAGCTTCAGCTTCTGCATCAGTCTTGCAGGCTTTAAGGCCCATGCCGTGCGCGTTCGGCTCGGAAACAGACCGTACAGAATCCAGCGATGGAACCAATCTGGCTTCGTCTCACTTGCAGACGATTGATCGGCCGCGGCCTGGTGCATCTCAACGCGGAACGGTTCCAGTAGTCGGCCGTACTGAACGCCGGATGGGCACGCGGTTTCACAGCTGCGACAGTCCAGGCAAAGGTCCAGGTGTCCTCGCACCTTATCCGTCAGCTCCAGACGGCCATCGACGACAGATCGCATCAAATAGATGCGTCCACGTGGGCTGTCGTTTTCGTTTCCTGTTTCCACATACGTCGGGCAGGCGGACGTGCAGAGCCCACAATGGACGCAGTCCAGAAAACGTTCGTATGGGATGGACTGACCGATAACGGGCAGGGATGGGTCATTCATGGGATTACGCAAACACTTTGTTGGGATCGAACGCGGAGATTGTCCGGGCCGACCAGGAATTTGCCCGCCGAAACTCGCTAGCACTTTGAGCTGCCGGGAGAACATGGCCACCGTGCGGTTGAACGAGTTGCTCCAACGGTGTCGCCAGCGAACCAGTCTGTCCACTAATCCAGATGATTCCGTTCCCCGCGTGACAGTGCGCTGTCGCGCCATGATCCATGATTGTCCGGCACACATCCGGAACGAGTGATGGCACAGTTCGCACGAGAAGAGAGTTCCTGCCATCACACTGATTTGCTGCAACATCTGAACACCACGAAATCGACCCCGCCGCATCGCCTGCAACGGCTTCCGACTTTGCGGCTCCCTGCAGTTCACTCTTCAGCTGTTCAATCTGCCACGCACACACATCCTCCGTCCCATCTACTCCAACGATTAACGTCCAGCTGTTGTTCCTCCCGCATGCAAGATCCTGGACCACTGGCCGAGTTGCCGAGGTGTTGAGAACTCCAAGTGCGTCAGCCACCTGATCGCGGTTGTCGAGTTGCCATGATCCAATCATGAACTGTTCGGGTGCCGGACGCAGCTTGAATGTCAACTGCGTCAGGATGCCAATGGTCCCGCGTGATCCCACTGCCAGCCGACACAGGTCGTAGCCAGCCACGTTCTTGACGACTCGCCCGCCGGCATGAAAGACCCGTCCCTGTCCGTCAACGGCTTCCACTCCAATGAGATAGTCTCGTAACGTGCCGTATCCATACTGTCGTGGACCAGCGAGATCCGATGCGACAAACGCTCCGACCGACATTGTTGGATCAGCCACATCCACAGGCAGTTGCTGATTTTCTGATGCGAGCAGGTCAGTCAGATCGCTCAACAACATTCCCGCTTCAACCGTCACTGTCATGTCGCGGGCCGGATAATCGACGACACGGTTGAGCCCTCGCAGATCCAGACGCAGGCTCGTCGCTGAACCCTCGCGCGCAGCTGTGATAGATTGTGCTCCGTCCGGCTGTTGCCGTATGACATCGACAACATCTTCGACCGAAGTGATTTGAGCAGATTCTCGAGCTGAGCTCGACATAATGACTCCCAGGACGGATGCCCCGACGTTGATTCATCGTCAGCCAGCTACATAGCTGCCTGGCGGCCAGGGTGCACTCTTTCGATGTGTTCCATGCCACACGCTCCGGCGGTCGGCAGAAGTTTGCCCGGGCTGCATTGTCCTTCCGGGTTGAACACCCGACGAACATCTTCCATGACATTCAGATCACTGTCTGTGAACAGGCGATTCATGAAGCTGATCTTCTCAACGCCGATTCCATGCTCACCCGTGACACTTCCACCCAGCTCGATGCACTTCTCCAGGATCTCATCGCTGGCCGCCATCACCTTCTGTACCTGTTCGCGATCGCGTTCGTCGAACATCAGGATGGGATGCAGATTGCCGTCTCCCGCATGGAACACATTCACAATCTGAGTCTCATACCGTTTTCCGACATCCGCGATGAAGTTCAGGATCTCGGGCAGACGAGTCCGAGGGACGACACCGTCCTGAGTGCAATAACTGGGAGCCAGGCGACCGATCGCGCCGAACGCCTGCTTGCGGCACTTCCAGAGAAGTGCACGTTCTTCTTCAGTCTGCGACAGCCGAACTTCGCGTGCACCGCTTTCGGTGCAAAGGTCGGTGATGGTTTGCGCCTCCTGATCCAGACCGACATCGAGCCCGTCCACTTCGATGAGCAGTACGGCGGCGGCATCCAGCGGAAATCCGAACGAAAAAGCATCTTCGAGCGCGACAATGATTCCCTGATCCATCATCTCCAGAGCAGCCGGGACGATTCCCGCTCCAATGATGTTGCTGATGGCTCGTGACGTATCGTCCGTGCTGTCGAACACGGCCAGCATCGTTCGATAGGCTTCGGGGTTGCGAGTGATTCGAACCCAGATCTTCGTCACGATTCCAAAGGTGCCTTCACTCCCCACGAACAATCCCGTGAGATCCAGCTCGTCACCACGACCGCACGGACCACCAAAGTGCACGATCCGACCTTCCGGCGACACGAATTCTACGCCCAGTACATGATTCACTGTGACGCCGTACTTAAGCGTGTGCGGTCCGCCACTGTTGGTGCCGATATTCCCGCCGATCGTACAGGCTCCCTGACTGGACGGGTCCGGAGCGTAGTGGAACCCGGATCCCGCCAGAGCACGTGTCAGATTGAGGTTCACCACGCCAGGCTGAACCACGGCGTATCGATCGCGCAGGTTGATATCGAGGATCTCGTTCATCTTCGTCAGAGCGATCATCACGCCGCCGCCGACAGGCAGACAGCCGCCTGCCAGGCTCGTTCCTGCTCCTCGCGGGACGAACGGCACGTTGTGCTTCAGACACGCCAGGACGATTCGCCGAACTTCGTCGGCCGTCTGAGGAAACACAACCACATCGGGCACGTTCTTTTCGACGACGTAGCCATCGCATTCGTAGACGAGCAACTCATCTCGCGAACTCAGCAGACGAGCACTACCCACGATCTGTGCCAGATCCTGCAGCAGGACATCGGGAATGTTGCTGGTAACGGTGGAAGAAACCATGGAACTCCGTTCATGAACTCGAACAAACAGACGACACTGGACGGCTGACAGCGGAGGAATCGTTCAGTGTCTCGACTGTTCGCCGGGACTCAACACTGACCTCGTGGAATCTCCACGAATTCGACAAGGCGGAGAGCCAGATTCTGCGTACTGAGCATTTCATCGGGCTGGTGTCGCATCGCTCCACCAGCGGCAACGTGAGTTTCGTCGGTGAACCGTATGCGGTGAATCTGTTGAATTGGAGTGACCAGCTGCGGGGCTGGTGGAACTGCCTGCGATTCAGAAGTCGATTTCCGCAGTTGCGGCGTATCGCATCGAGCATCTGCTGCAGATACTGTGGAAAGTCCTGCCCGATGAACCTCGCATGACACGCTTCGTTGCCTCCCAGCTGGCGGGTTCACACAGCTACAGCATCCAGGCCGCCCGCAACGATTTCGGATATCCTCCTATCTGCTCAATGGATGACGGTCTGCAACGACTGAGAGCAAGTCTGTTAGCCGGCAGTGATGCTGCAAAATGAGGTCGAGATTCAGTCAGTCGAACCTTGCTTCTGTCGTGACAGCCAGAGAAAGAGAGGGACAAAGACGAGGAGAACAAGCAGGAAGTATGGGAGCGTAATAAAGGTCGTAGATACAATGAACCACCTGAGCACATCGCTGTCGTTCAGCACACCACCGCTTGGAGGTGGCCAGCCGGCGAGTGAGCGAGCGAGTTCACGACGGCTGGTGTAGGTCCAAACCTCATAGTATCTCTCCGCAACAGCAGCACTCATTCCTACGCCAAGAGAGAAGAGTCCCGCCGCGGTAAGTGCCTTCCATGAAAAAATGAAGGCCAATCCCTCCTTCCCGCCACGTTGCGGCGGCTCAAGCGGTTCGTTTGACAAGTAGGGATTGTCCGTCATTCCGCCTCTTGGTATTCGAAGCAACTCAGTGATTTTCACAGTGTGAAACAACGGCTGAATCCGATGGGTCGCCACCAGCGAGGACCCGGCTTGATGAGGGCACCCTTTTGCAATTCCGCTGCACGCTCATGATGCTATGTGCCGAAGGTTCATCAGCGGATTCGTCTTGTTTGCATGTACCTTCCCTCAGCTCATGGTCTTCCAGTTCTTCGAGCAACGGGAGAAGACAATCCCAAATCTGTTGCTGGTAGGATTCGAGCGTCATGTCTTCCGACACAGCGATGTAGATTCGCTTCGCGTCAATAAGCCCAAGCCCTGTTGCCTCACGGATCATTTTAATCGTTGGAATCGCGGAGTCGCCCAGCTCGTAAGAACTCGTCACCTTGCTCCAGATTTCGGGGTACTTGGTTTCGATGTCTTTCGGCTGCATATCAGCAGACCTTTTGGGGTATGATTGGATACATTGCAATTATGAGCAGAGTCGATTTGCCTGTCACAAGACACGTGTCATCAAAACTACGCTCGAATCGCATCTACCGAATTGAACTCCCTGTCAGCTGGCCCCAGTCGATTCTGGCAGCCCATGGCAGACAGCATGGTGTTGTAGATATCCAGTCCTTCGGCATTGGCATCCACGATCTCACCAGTCTTGAGGCGTCCGTTGGCTCCGGTGACAGCGTGGAAGACTCCGGACAGTTCGCGTTTGACATCGTTGTGGCGGCCATCGCCGGATTCGGTGGAAACGGTCATCATGCTGTTCTCCAGAATCGTGCGTCCATTGGCTTCCATCGATTCTTCGTCTGCCAGTAGTCCGAGGAAGTAGGCCGTTTCTCTCAGCTTCATGTGAGCATGGGCGCGGAGCTGGATATTTTCCTTCTTTTCATTGAACTTGTGCCACCATTCGTGACTGCAGCCCTGATCGCCGGATGCGTTGAGGTCTTTGGCATCGTCGAATTGGTAGACCAGTCGGCCGTCGTACTTGTAGTCTCCTGTCACTCGGAGGCGTTCGCCGGCGGCCAGGAACGTGATGGCTCCGAAACGAACTCGATCCAGCTTGATCGCCAGGGCATACAGATCGGCCAGCAGCCGCCATTCTTCGATCAGGTTGTCGAGTGGCATATCGATCCCCTGCCCGCCGGGATCGGCCAGCCCGCCGTGAACCAGTCCGGACGCTGGTGGAACCGGAACGCCGGCTTTGGGGCTGTCGGCATGAGCAAATGCGCGTTGTTCGAATTCGCGGATCCGTTCCAGATGATCGCTCACACGGCCGCGCGACGTTGATCCCAGCGGCGAGTTCTCTCCTGTGAGCAGCTTGTACTGATCCACCACGGTGTCCAGAACACTTCGTCGAAGTCGCCGCTGCCGAGCGTCGGTTTCATTGCCTGATGTCGCCAGGGAACCGAAAACGCGTTCGAAAACGTCTCTCGGTCGTTCCTGCATCGTCGCCGCGACGGTGCCGTCCGGATTGTAACTGTGAACGTAACGACTCACGCGACTGCGTCTGAAAAACGTTCCAGCGTTGAGTGTCGGAACAAGCCCCTTTGGGAGCCCATCCGGGTAGTGATGCCGACGGACCATCTGGTCGATGGACGCGCCGCCCGCCCGTGCTTCGCCGTTGGGTGGTTCGGCGGTGAACGCAGCAGACGCTCCGTCGTAGTGAGCATTGATGCCGGATTCGTCTGCGCGCACATGATCGACGCCTCGCATTATCAGCAGTTTGTCCTGCAGCGGTTTCAATGGTTCCAGAACGCCATCAAATCCTTCCTGTTGCAGTGGAGCCGGAATTCCGAGTCCAAAGAACACATTGAAGGCTCTTACGGGAACCTCAGCCGGTGCCGATCCGGCAGCGGCTACGGCGCGCGATGGAGCCAGCATTTCTTCCAGCAGAGGAAGCCCAATCGTGATGCCGCCGAGTCCCTTCAGCGATGATCTGCGATCCATTTGTCGAAACACTGTGATGCCTTTGTCATTCTTTGAACGTATTGGTTAGTGCGAGACAATTTCCGTTGGAGTCATCTGAGTGAGGTCACTCATGAGAATCGCCGTCAGCAGCGACTGCCATGTTCCGCCGTTCTTCGTGGCTGTTTGGTGGATGTCATTGACGATCGCCACATCACTGGCTCCCAGTGGTCTGCCGATGGCAAACTGGGTGATCTTCCACGTCAGGCTGTTGCTGACTCGATCGCTGGCTGCCAGAAGTTCCATGAGTTCCGCCGAGGTCTTGTATTCGACAGGAGCCGCACTGCCAGGAAACAGGATGTTGCCGTCTTCCCGAAGTTCGTTTCCATGTTCGTCGGCATTTCGCCAGCGACCAACGCCATCGTATTTTTCGAGACCAAACGCCAGCGGTTCGAATCTGCTGTGACATCCGCCGCAGTTGTTGTTGATGATTCGCTGCACGGCCTGGCTGCGCTGGGTGACACCGGGTTCCGTCGGCACGGGCGTTGTGTCGACACAGGGCGGAGGATCGTTGACGACACCTCGAAGTAGTTCGTGCATCATGGCCAGACCGCGAGTCACCATGGATGCTTCATCGCCGCCGATCGTCAGAAAACTGCCTTGAGTCAACAGGCCGCCGCGTTCCGGAATCATAGCGAGGTCATAGCGGCCGGATGTGTCATCATCGGAAGACTTCAGGCCGTAGAACGCGGCCAGTTCCGAAGTGGCGAATGTGACCTGTGTGTTGAACAAAGCAGACAGCGGTAACTGTTGATCCCACACCACGTATTCAAAATATCTACGTGTTTCGTTACGCATATCATCGGCGAGTTTCTGATCCCATTCCGGAAACCGGTCCGGATCCGGTGCCAGAGCATCCAGGCGATTCAGGTTCAGCCAGTCGTCAATAAAGCGAAGCGACTGACTTCTCGCGCGAGGGTCATCCAGCATTCGTTTGATTTGTTGCTCGACTGCATCGCTCGCCAATTGTCCCTGTTCGGCCAGTTTAAAAAGCTGTCTGTCAGGCGGACCTCCCCAGATCGTGTAGCTCAGACGCGATGCCAGTTCATACTGATCGACGGGGACGCGCGAACCGTCGCCTCGCTGGTTCTCGAGGCGGTAGATGAATCGTGGCGACTGAAGCATCGCACAGATTACGAGTTCCATGGCTTCATCAAAGCTTCCACCGGCGCTTGCAACGGTCGTTGTGATTCCACGATAGCCGATGATTTCCTGTTCTCGCATGGGACCTCGCAGCAGCCACACGCCGATGCGCGAAATCGCGTTCCCGGTATCCTTGTCGGTGAGTCGCCGTTTCCTGGTGAATCGGGAAACGAACTTCCTGGTATCCAACCTGTCGACGATGATACGGGCGAGCTGATCCCAGGCATCGATATGCTTGAGATCCACGGTCAGATTGTACGCCGTGTTGCGAAATCCGTCGGCTCTGACATCGAGCGGCAGCATACGTTCTGCTTCTTCCTGAATGTCGACTCCCAGTGCAGCTCGCACCGTTTCCACATATTCCGGAATCGTGAGTCGTCGCACGAAGACTTCATCCGATCCGCCGTGCGCATAAACAGCCGGGTCAATCTCCGTGAGTGACCATACGGCTCCGTCGTCAATCCACTTCTTCAGCGATGCTTTATCGGCATCAGACAACGGAGGACGATCCAATGGCATGGTGTCGTCTGCAACCGAAGTCCAGAGCGGGCTTTCTTCGTGATTTCCGGGAACTACAATCCTTCCGACATCGGCTACGTCGGTTGGCTGATGCGACAGATCGATTCCGTTCTCGTGAGTTGCCGCGTCGTGACATTCCAGACAGTGGTGTGCAAGGATCGGTGCCACAACGGATTCGAAGTGTTCTTCGGCGTCCTGTTGCTTTTTCTTCGCGAGATATTCTTCTGATGGAGCACCTTTCGGCCCGGCATCGTGGTTGGTTATGATTTCCCTGGCGGAAAGAGCCCGATTGTAGATGGCGACCAGATGCAGCGTTCCAAGCCATGGTCGTCCACCATCGACCTCGTTTGCCAGAGCCAGCCGATGGCCCGGATCCCAGGTCGACAGATCTCCCGAGAACTGTTCTCTGACGATCTCCTGACCGTTGCCGTAGATTCGAGTCAGCCCGCTTCGTGTGCGAGTGTAAACCAGATGAATGAGCTGTGTCCTCGCGCTGCCCGGAGGAGTCGGCAACGACGGGATGCCGTTGTCAGACGATGTCGTGGATCTCAGGCGAACGTCGTAGTGGTCGGTGTCCTGGCCAACGGTCACATTGCGCAGGCTGGCATTGGCAGAGAGCGTGACGATTCGAGCAGGGCCTTTCTGGTTGAGATGCCTGGGTTCACACCAGACTTCGACCGTGAGCTCGCCGGATGCTCGTATGGATTCGATCAATGACGTTGCGGAACCGCGCGATGCGATCGTGGTTGGCTTCAGAATCTCAAGCCGACCGGAATGTCGTTTCACATGAGCCGGTTCAGAGATGTACAGATCAAGTCCGGGATGAGCATCTGATGAGTTTGGTACGACGACACCTGCGCTGTCGTGAAATTGATACAGAACCTGAAGGCCGCCGGTGACGCGTGCTGGCTCTGCAGCCAGTGTGGCGGACGACGCCGTGATTCCGGCGATCAACAGCACAATAGAAAGTTGTTTCATACATGTGCCTTGCTGACGTCATCATGCCGTGTTGGTTTTGCAATGACCGCACGCTTTACGGCGGACAGGGTAGCCATCAGAATTGGTCTCACAGTGTCGCCGTTTGTCCGGTCGGCAGTGTCACACTTCGTGATCGTAATGCTTATTTTGCACCAGCGGATGTTTCATGCGTACCTTGTTTGCCGTATTTCTCACCTTCTCAGTCAGCATGGCGGAAGAACGTGTGGATTTCGCCAGAGAAGTTCTTCCAGTTCTCTCAGACAAGTGTTTCGTATGCCACGGGCCAGACACCAACGACGAGACCGACCTGCGGCTTGACACGGCTCAGGGAGCGACCGCCGACCGAGGCGGATATCGAGCAGTCAATTCAGACGATCCTGCCGCCAGTGAGATTCTCAAACGCATCCATGATCCGGACGCTCCGATGCCTCCGGCGGATGCGGAAAAACAACTGACCACGAACGAAAAACAAGTGCTGGAACGGTGGATTCGTCAGGGTGGTGACTATGCCAGGCACTGGGCGTTTGTGCCTCCGGAAAAGCAATCCATCGATGATACATCTGACAATCCGATTGATGTGTTCGTTCGTCGAAAGCTGGTGGCTGCTGGAACGGATTTCGCCGCAGAAGCAGATCGGCACGTTCTTGCACGCCGGCTCGCGTTGACACTCACCGGCTTGCCACCGGAACCTGAATTTCTAAACACATTCGTCACCGATCCATCCACAGAAGCTTACGACAAGCTTGTTGATGCGCTGCTTAACAGCTCCGAATTCGGCGAACACCAGGCACGCTACTGGCTGGATGCAGTTCGGTACGGTGACACTCACGGGCTGCACCTGGATAACCGTCGAGGAATCTATCCGTATCGAGACTGGGTGGTTCGGGCGATGAATCAAAACCTGCCACTGGATGATTTCATCACGTGGCAGCTTGCAGGCGACCTGCTTCCTGATCCGTCCATGGAACAACTGATTGCGACCGGCTACGTCCGAATGAATCCGACGACATCAGAAGGTGGCGTTCTGCCCGAAGAATTTCAGGCAAAGAACAACTTTGATCGAACAGAGAACTTTGGAACGGTCTTTCTGGGGATGTCTTTGACGTGTGCCCGCTGTCACACTCACAAGTATGATCCGATTCCTCAGCAGGAGTACTATCAACTACTCGCGTTCTTCAACAGTACAGCGGAACCTCCTCTAGATAAGAACGCGTACGAATTTGGTCCGACATTGCGAGTGCCCGCCAATCAAAGGGCATGGGAAGACTGGCAAGAACTGGTCGAGCGACGTGAGAAGCTGGTCAAAACTCATTCAGACCGTGTGGCCGAACGGCAGCTGTCGGAGGAGGATCAGGTCAAATGGAATGCCGCCGAAGTGGAAGTTCGTTTTGCTTTCATGTCGGCGGGCGACGGTCCTTTTGTAGTCGCCGAAGCGCAAAGTCTGGCAAAGGAGATCGCCGCAGCGGAAGAATCTTTTACGACGACTCTTGTGGCTCGTGACCTGTCGGAGCCGCGCGTCACGCGGGTCCTCAATCGCGGCGAATACGACCTGCCTGTTGGAGAAGCATTGAAGCCGGATGTTTTAACGGTGATGGGCGGCCTCCCACCTGACGTCCCGGCTAACCGTCTGGGACTTGCAGAATGGCTGACCTCAAGAAAACACCCGCTGGTGTCTCGGGTGTTGGTCAATCGCATCTGGCAGCGCACCTTTGGTCAGGGACTGGTTCGGACGCCGGAAGACTTTGGAGTTCAGGGGCAGCAGGCGACTCATCCGGAACTACTCGACTGGCTGGCCCTGGCACTACAGGACAGCGGATGGAATCTGAAACACGTGCTGCGATTGATGGTCACCAGCCAAACGTTTCGACAGTCTTCTCAGCATCGTGAGGAGATCGATGATCCTGAAAACCGCCTGTGGGGCCGAGGCCCCGGATATCGGCTGGATGCGGAAGTCATCCGCGACGTCGGATTGTGGTCCAGCAACCTGCTGGATCCGCAAATGGGAGGCGAAGGCGTCAAACCGTGGCAGCCTCCCGGCATGTGGAAAGCGATGGCTCATCCTGCCAGCAACACAAAGGAATATGTGCCGGACAGCGGAAGAAAAGTCTATCGACGCAGTCTGTACGTCTACTGGAAACGCACCAGTCCGCATCCCATGATGACACTCTTCGACGCACCGGATCGCGAATCCAGTTGTGTGCGTCGCGGACGGACGAGTACTCCGCTTCAGTCACTCGGTCTGCTGAACGAAGCGCAGCGCGTGGAAATGGGCCGAGGACTGGCCGAACGCGTGATCCGCGCCAGTGACAACGATGATGAACGCATCACGCGATTGTTCACCCTGCTGGCATGTCGGGATGCTTCCGAATCAGAACGTCAGGCATGTCAGAACCTGGTCAACGCGATGAGAACCCGTTTCATCGACGCACCGGATGACGCCGCGTCCTTGTTGTCAACAGGAAGCCTCACTGTTGATGACAGTTCGAATCTCCCTGAAATCGCAGCATGGACCCAACTGGCAATCACTGCACTGGCCAGCGATGCAGCCATTATGATGTATTGACACATATTCGAGTCATAACTCGTATTAGGACTGACACATGCCGCTTCAGTTATCAGATCTCAAATCGGATCCGCTGCTGTGGTCCCGTGTCTGTGTACCTCTTTTATCTCGAGTACCTGCGGGTGACTTGCCAAAGTTTGCCGAGAGTGCCTTCGATGCGTTGAATTTCTGGACGGCAACCGCCAGTTCAAGAGCAAACCGTGCGGCCGGTCACGCGATCGATGGTGCCTTTACAGCAATCAGTCATTTTCCGGGTACTTACCCGGATTCAGCTTGTGAGACCTGTCGACGTGTTGGCGTGTATTTTCAAAGCAGGAATATCAACGTTGCGTTCACAGCAATTCGTCGATTTGAGTTTCCAGAGTTCTCAGCGTACACCATTTTCGTTGCAGACTTGCTTGTCAGAGTTGCCATTTCGCGTGATCTGGTGAAGTCGCCTGTGGAGATGACGTTGCGGGGAATCGCATTTCGTGTTCTGTTCGAACTGGACCCGCAATACAAACATTGGCCGCAGCTGCGCGACGCCCGCAATGAGTGCGTTCATGGCCTGCTCACATGGGGCAGCGGCAGTGATCGGAATCACCGACTCGCAGCCCGAATTATGGAATACGTTGGACATTCAGATGATGCAGCTGTGTTCAGAAACAATTGAGTGCAATATGGCTATGTACTTCGTCCGAAGGCATCACACAGCTTGCTAAGGCGAACACCCGCGGGCATGAAGCGCAGCGGCAGGCTGATATTAGCTGCCCTGGAATGCACATCGGTTCAGAAGTAGAATTTCACGATGAGTCGTTAAACCCTGCCGCTGAATTGACGTTCGAGACGTTATGTGGAAACTGAGGAATCGTTATGTCCGCTCATCCCGTTCGTGATTACGAACTTCTGACAACGCGCCGCCAGTTGTTCGGCCGCGGTGCATTGGGGCTGGGGACAGCGTCGATGGCTCAACTTTTCGGGCGAGACATCCTGCCGTCAGCGCATGCCGATTCAAAGACCACCGGTGCCGGCGACGGTACCCATCATCCTCCAAAAGCAAAACGTGTCATTTATCTCTTCATGAGCGGAGGGCCCAGCCACCACGACCTCTGGGATTACAAGCCGAAGCTGAAGGACAAGTTCGGCGAGCAGTTGCCCGATGATGTTCGTCAGGGGCAGCGCGTCACCGGGATGACGGCAAACCAGAAAACGGGATTCCCGATTTGCCCCAGCAAATACCGATTCACAAAATACGACAACAACGACCAGGGAGTGTGGGTGAGCGAGCTGCTGCCTCATACGGCAAAAGTCGCCAGCGAACTATGTGTCATTCACAGCACGTATACCGAAGCCATCAACCATGATCCGGCCATCACGTACATTCAGACGGGCAGTCAGGTTCCAGGCAGGCCCAGCCTCGGAGCCTGGCTCAGTTACGGACTGGGGTCACTCAACAAAAACCTGCCTCACTATGTCGTCATGCACGCTCGAACGAGTCACCCCGAGCAGAGTCTGTTCAATCGACTGTGGGGGCCCGGTTTTCTGTCATCCGATCACCAGGGAATTTTGCTCAGGAGCAAGGGAGATCCGGTCCTGTATCTGAGCAACCCGGCGGGCATCAGCCAGGCAGACCGCCGCGTGCAGCTCGATGCGCTCGCGGCTTTGAATCAGGCACAATACGATCGCTTCGCTGATCCGGAAGTGCTGTCCAGGATCCGGCAACACGAGATGGCATATCGAATGCAGATGTCAGTACCGGAACTCATGGATATGTCTGACGAAGGCAGATCGACATTTGAGCTCTACGGGGACGACGCCAGGACACCCGGTACCTTTGCTGCATGTTGTCTGACAGCCAGACGTATGGCTGAACGCGGTGTGCGCAACATTCAGATATTTCACCGTGGCTGGGACGCGCATGGCAATCTGCCGGCAGAACATGAGTCACAGTGTCGTGATATCGACCAGGGGAGTGCGGCGCTGATTAAAGACCTGCGGCAGCGTGGCATGCTCGACGATACGCTGGTGATCTGGGGTGGAGAGTTTGGGCGGACTGTCTACTGTCAGGGAGGCCTTACGCGTCAGAACTATGGTCGCGACCACCATCCTCGCTGTTTTACTGTCTGGATGGCAGGTGGTGGTGTGAAGCCGGGGATTACATATGGCCGGACGGATGACTACGGATACAACATTGCGGACAGTGATGGGGTTCCTTTGTCTCCTGAGCCTTCAAAGGAAAAGTGGCAGCCGGGGACAATGCATATTCATGACTTGAATGCCACGGTTCTACATCAGCTGGGAATAGATCACCGCCGACTGACGTATCGGTACCAGGGACGGGATTTCCGACTCACGGACGTCCATGGTCACGTGGTTGACGACATCCTTGCATAGCGCGGATGACCAGCGTTCTCAATCGGCTGGCGAAGATTGAGGACTTGCAATGTCCGTATCGCCGGTTTTTGCGGACTCGTCGCTGGAGCTTAGGGCTCCGGAAGATGGCACGCGGACGGTGATATTGCGGAAGTGGACTTCTGACCCTTCACTTTGAATGGCGATGGCACCGGTTGCCGGACTGCAGCCTGAGACTTCACCTGCTTTCTGGCCGTTGACATGGACAACAACGGTGCCCGAGCGACTGACGATAAGACACTGATTCCATTCGCCGACCGACCTGGCAAGTCCCTTTGTTCTGACGGTGGCATCCGCCACGGCTTCGCCAACGGGGAACACGCTGCCCGCTTCCGGCTGGTGCAGCTGAACCTGGATCGATGTTGGCCAGAGTTTGGGGGCATCCTGAGTGAACACCAACACACCGCTGTTGCCATTGGGATCAGTGGGAAAACACCACTCGAGTGCCAGTTCGAACTCGCTGTATCGCTTCTTCGTATGCAGGTGGCGTGCTCCCCGAAAACTGATCCATGTGTTATGAGAGTCTACCAGGCCGCGATGGTCAAGGAGACTTTTGATGAGCAAGACGAGACGTAAACGACACAGTCCGGAACAGATTGTGAAGA